>Ga0208742_1000143_pt1 | contig 29950 bp, 32 predicted proteins | sample CryBogCBH28Sep08_FD_184601 | JGI IMG/M metagenome (GOLD analysis project Ga0208742, IMG submission 184601) | Freshwater microbial communities from Crystal Bog, Wisconsin, USA - CBH28Sep08 (SPAdes) (version 2) | ecosystem: Environmental > Aquatic > Freshwater > Lake | place: Crystal Bog... | reverse complement strand
TAATTCTCACGTTAAGATTGATCTGGGTGGATATGCAAAAGGATATGCACTGGATCAGGCAAACAAAATTCTTCATGAGCATCATATTAAAAATGCACTCATCAATATTGGTGGCAATATTATCGCCATTGGCCAACATGGAAATAAACCTTGGCGTGTCGGTATACAAGACCCCAGGGGGTCGCAAGCGATTGCTAAACTGGATTTACCGGATGGATGGGCTATTGGTACATCAGGCGATTATCAACGTTATTTTATGAATGATGGTATTCGTTATTGCCATCTCATTAATCCTTTTACAGGATTCCCAATGCAAAATGTTTATTCTGTCACAGTCCTCATAGAGCCTGCCAAAAATGCAGGCACTTTATCTGACGTATTATCTAAACCACTTTTTATTGGTAAAAAAGAAGATCGAGTAGCTATAGCACAAAAACTTAATATTCATCATTACCTCATTATTGAAGAAAATCGTATATCCATGACTCAAACGATGGCGGATAAAATTCAATTTTTAGACATTCATTCTCAGAAAAAAAATCATCTTGAAATTACGCACTAAATCTTTTCTTGGAGACAGTTTTATTATCTTAATAAGCCTTATCTTTATTATTTTTGCATTCAAAACTTTCTGGCATTTTGAAACTGGCAGCGTTGTGCAAGTAAATTTTCAAGGAAAAACTTATGGGAACTTCAGCTTATTTCAAGATAAAAAAATTAGCCTTATAGGTAAAGAGGGTGAAAGTGTTATTGAAATTAAAGAAGGGCGTGCTCGCTTTGCGTTAGCTCCATGTAAAAATCAATATTGCGTGCAGCAAGGATGGGTTCATCTCACAGGACAAATACTGATTTGTATTCCCAATGAAGTCAGCATTGAAATATTAGGCAAAACGAAAGCTTATGACTCACTCAATTATTAAAATTAAAACGACTTTACTTGACCATCAGATTGCAAAATTAAGTGCCATTGCGATAGGGCTTAGTCTTATTGAATCAGTCTTGCCGTCACCCATGCCAGGGGTAAAGCCAGGTATTGCGAATATCATTACACTTTACGCCATGTATCGTTTTAATTTTAAAACAGCGATGTGGGTTGGTATCTTAAGAGTCTTTGCGACCAGTCTTATTTTGGGACAATTTTTAAGTCCGACATTTATGTTAAGTTTAACTGGGTCAATGTTGAGTCTTTTGACTTTGTATTTTGCAATTAAATTACCATCTAAATTTTTTAGTCCTATAGGTCTTTCAGTACTTTCTTCTTTTGCGCATATTGGAGGTCAACTTCTACTTGTTCGTATATGGCTCATCCCTCACGCTAGCATTTATTATTTAATTCCTATTTATAGTGCGGCGGCACTTTTATTTGGATTCATTAATGGATGGATTACATATCATTTACTTAAGCACCACAATTCCATATAACACATCAAGATAATGCTAAAATACCTTAAGTTCAAAAAGGTATAGACATCATGAAAAAATATCTATGTATTTATATTTGCGCCTTCTTACTTCTAAATCTTGTAGGATGTGGCACCAAAGGTCCTTTATATATTCCTGAGAAAAAATACCCTCAAAATACAACGCCTGAGAAAAAATAAATAATGGCTCAAACGTCATTCATTCATAGTAATCAAGGCAGCTTGTTTGCGGAAGCCGTTTCGCTTGAAACAATTGCAAATCAATTTGGTACGCCAACTTACGTTTATTCAAAAAATACACTGGTTCAAACTTTTGAATCTTTTAAAAAAGGACTGCTTAAAACAGACCATCTGATATGTTTTGCGGTAAAAGCTAATTCTAATATTGCAATTCTCAATCTTTTTGCGAGCTTAGGCGCTGGCTTTGATATTGTGTCAGGCGGTGAACTTGAGCGTGTCATTTATGCTGGCGGCGACCCACAAAAAATTGTGTTTTCGGGGGTAGGTAAAACAGCATCTGAAATCGAAGCGGCTTTAAAAGCAAACATATTATGTTTTAATGTGGAATCTCGAAGCGAACTTCTTCGTATTGAAGAAGTGGCAAAAAGAATCAATATCAAAGCACCTATCTCTATTCGAGTAAATCCAGATGTCGATGCTAAAACCCATCCTTATATTTCAACAGGATTGAAAGATAATAAATTTGGTGTTGATTTTAATCAAGCGCTTGCACTTTATCTTGAAGCAAAAAGTATGAGTCATATTGAAATCAAAGGTATTGATTGTCATATTGGCTCACAGATCACGGAACTGAAACCTTTTGTGGATGCTTTAGATCGTGTTTTATCTTTAGTAGATCAACTCAAAAAAAATGATATTCATTTAAGTCATATTGATATTGGCGGCGGCATTGGTATTTGTTATCAAGATGAATCGCCTCCAGATTTTGAAGTCTACACAAAAGAAATTTTAAGTAAGATTCAAAGTCTTAATGTCAAAATTATTTTTGAACCTGGTCGAGCGCTAGTGGGCAATGCGGGGGTTCTTTTATCTAAAGTCGAATATCTAAAACAAAACGATGTGAAGCATTTCGCCATCATTGATGCTGCAATGAACGATCTTATGCGACCTACTTTATATGATGCTTATCACGAGATTAAAGTAGTACGTGAACATGATTCAAAATCTCAATCGTTTGATGTTGTGGGTCCTGTATGTGAGAGCGGTGACTTTATTGCAAAAAATCGATCATTAAAATTAAAAGAAAATGATCTTATTTGTATTATGTCAGCAGGTGCTTATGGCATGAGCATGAGCTCAAATTATAACTCTCGCGGTCGTGCTGCTGAGGTGATGGTAGATCAAGATAAAGTTTTTGAAGTTAGAACTCGTGAGAAATCGAGCGATCTATTTAAGCTCGAAAAGAAAATCCCGCTTTAATCAAAAATAACAGTTTTATTTGCATAGATGAGAATGCGATTCTCAATATGCCAACGCACTGCTTTAGATAAAACAATTCGCTCTAAATCTCTACCTTTTTGAATAAGGTCTTCGACTTGATCACGATGAGAAATGCGATCAATATCTTGCTCGATGATTGGGCCTTCATCTAATACTTCGGTAACATAATGACTTGTAGCGCCAATCAACTTAACGCCTCGTTCAAAAGCGCGATGATAAGGTCTTGCGCCAATAAAGGCGGGTAAGAAAGAATGGTGAATATTAATAACGCGCTGTGGATAACGCTTTACAAAATCTTCGCTTAAAATTTGCATATAGCGTGCGAGCACAATAAAGTCGACTTGATACTTATCAAACAATTCAAATTGCTTTGCTTCAGCTTCCTTCTTTTTATCTTTTTCAACCGGAATATGAAAAAAAGGGATGCCATAAAATTCAGCGAGTTTTTGGGTGTCTAGATGATTACTAATAATAAGTGGAATGGCGCATTGAAGCTCATTATTCTTATAGCGATGAAGTAAATCTGCTAAACAATGATCGTATTGCGACACCATAATAGCCATACGAGGTTTATCTTTAGAAAGCTTTAATTCCCATGTCATTTTATAAGTTTTGGCGATGCTATCAAAAGCCTTTGCAAAAGAAGCTTCATCCAATGAAAAGTCTTTTAAGTCCCATTCGACACGCATAAGGAAGAGGCTATTTTCAGCATCTTGGTGTTGATCAGCATGCAAAATATTTGCATTATGTTGATATAAAAAATCTGCGATAGCCGCCACAATACCTTTGGTATCAGGGCATGTAATTAGTAAGGTCGCTGTATTTTTCATAAGATTAGATATCCATCTTGAATAAAACGAATTATACATGGACAATCAGGAATAAAATAATAAGTCATCACTATCAAAAGCCCTAAAATACAATCTATGGCAGATAAAATTAACATCCTTTTAGCTAATCCTCGCGGCTTTTGTGCGGGTGTAGATCGAGCGATTCAAATCGTCGAAGAAGCGTTATCTCAATACGGAAAACCTATTTTTGTGCGACACGAAGTGGTTCACAACCAATACGTCATCAACGATTTAAAAACAAAAGGTGCCGTTTTTATTGAAGATCTTAATGATGTTCCTAAAGGATCTCATGTCATTTTTAGTGCGCATGGTATTTCAAAAGCCATCCGTGAGGAAGCAAAATCACGCGAACTCATACCGATCGATGCCACTTGTCCATTAGTGACTAAAGTTCACGTCGAAGTAAATAAAATGCTCAATCAAGGTATGGACATTATTATGATTGGACATAAAGGTCATCCCGAAGTAGAAGGCACAATGGGTCAAATTGAAGAGCATCATACAAATCGCAAAATGCATTTAATCGAAACGATTGAAGATGTTAGTCATTTAATCGTCGATCATCCCGACAAGATTGCCTATGTGACCCAAACCACACTATCGATTGATGACACAAAAGCAATCATTGAAGCTTTAAAAACAAAATATCCAAATATCCAAGGACCTAAAAGTGATGACATTTGTTATGCCACACAAAATAGACAAGATGCAGTCAAAGAAATAAGTGGCTTGTGTGATCTCATTATTATTGTGGGCTCTCAGAATAGTTCTAATTCAAATCGTCTTAAAGAGTTAGCTTTAAGAAAAGGCGTTGAAGCTTATATGATTGATCATGAAGATGCGCTTCAGTCATCCTGGCTTCTTAATAAAAAAAATATTGGTATTTCAGCAGGAGCTTCGGCACCGGAGATCAGCGTTAAAAATATTGTAAACAAAATTGAGTCACTTACAAAAGCTCATATCCGTGAACTTCCTGGCGTTGAAGAAAGTGTTATTTTCAGACTACCTAAGATTTAAACATGGCTTTTAAAAAACCTATTTCCTCTCTTATATTAATTTATTCAGAAGATTTTAAAGTGCTACTTATGGAGCGTGCTGATAAAAAAGGTTTTTGGCAGTCTGTCACAGGAAGTTTAGAAGAAAATGAAACACCAAAAGATGCTGCTATAAGAGAAGTATTTGAAGAAACAGGAATCAACGCAAGCCATTATCATCTAGAAGATTGGAAACTTTCCCATATCTATGAAATTTATAAGCATTGGCGATATCGTTACGCTCCAGATGTGACTCACAATACAGAACATATCTTTGGGCTTAAGGTCCCAGCTAACATACCTATTCAATTATCAGCAGATGAGCATGTGCAATATCTATGGGTGGATTGGCGTGATGCCATGGATAAAGTTTTTTCTTGGACTAATGTCGAGGCCATTAAAAAATTAGCCGAAATTCATCAACTAAAACTGTAAAATAGACATCCTATGCAAGTTGCTCAAATTAAATTTAATGCGTTTGAATCTATCAGCGATGACGATTGCCAGCAAAGAATTATTGCAGCCAAAAATAAACTGGGTAAAGATTTAGTCATCTTAGGTCATCATTATCAACATGAATCCGTGTATCGACACGCAGATTACACAGGTGACTCCCTTAAACTTTCTCGCGTTGTTGAATCTCTTGACGCTAAATATATTGTATTTTTAGGTGTGCACTTCATGGCTGAAGTTGCAAATATTCTATCGAGACCAGATCAAATAACGATTCTTCCAGACCTAGCCGCAGGATGCTCAATGGCAGATATGGCGAACTTAAGCAAAGTGGAAAGAAGTTATCGAGAACTTTCAAAAGTACTTTCATTTGATGAAGTCATAACCCCTGTCACCTATATTAATTCTGCAGCAGACCTCAAAGCTTTCTGTGGTGAACATGGTGGAATTGTCTGCACTTCAACTAATGCAACAAAAATTATTGAATGGTCATTTAAACAACGTGAAAAAGTTTTATTTTTCCCTGATCAAAATCTAGGTCGTTGGAGTGGTCACAAAATGGGTATTCCCTTGGATGAAATGCCTGTATGGGATCCTGATCTTCCCCTTGGAGGGCTTACTGAAGCACAAATTAAAAAAGCGAAGATCTTTTTATGGAAAGGTCATTGTGCTGTCCATCAAATGTTTCGCCTTCAAAATATTGAACGCTTTAGACAAGAGCATCCCGATGGCAGAGTGATTTCTCACCCTGAATGTCCTTTTGAAGTTTGCTCTCATTCAGATTATGTAGGTTCCACTGAATACATTTTAAAAACCATTACTGAAGCACCTCAAGGGACTAAGTGGCTTGTGGGCACTGAACTTAATTTAGTCAATCGTCTTGCTAATCAAATGAAATCTGATGGCAAGCTTGTACAATTTATGTCGCATGTCATTTGTGAATGTTCAACCATGGCACGTATCGATCCTCAACACCTTGCGTGGTGTCTAGAAAATATTGTCAATGACAAACCTGTGAATATTATTAAAGTCCCTGAACATGAAGCAAAATTAGCTAAGTTAACGCTTGATCGTATGCTTCAGGTGTCATAAATCATGTCATGTGCAATTTGTAATGGTAATGATGGAGAAATTATCTGGAATGACAACATACTTCGTGTGGTTCTATTAGATCATCCAGATTATAAAGGTTACTGTCGTATTGAATTGATTGCCCATCAAAAAGAAATGACTGACTTAGATGAAGCGCTTCAATTTAACATCATGCGTTGTGTATTTAAAGTTGAAACAGTTTTAAGAAAAATTTTTAATCCTGAAAAAATTAACTTAGCAAGCTTAGGCAATAAAACACCACATATTCACTGGCATATCATTCCCCGCTTTAAAGAGGATGCACACTTTCCAAATTCACATTGGGGAGAAAAATTACGAGAAGGTTTACATCAAACTATATCGGCACAAGAAAAAAAAGAGCTGATTACATTACTTAATCAGTCTTTAAGCTAATAACCGCGTCACAACTTTTCCTTGCTGAATATGACTTTCGATAATTTCATCGATATCTTTTTCGTCGATAAAGTTATACCAAGTAGCTTCCGGATAAATCACAAGCAAAGGCCCTTCGCTACAGCGATCAAAGCAACCTGCTCGATTAATTCGCACCTTAGATTCGCCATTTAAATCGAGCGATTTAATTTTTGATTTCATATACATAAACATAGCCTCACTGCCTTTATCTGAGCAGCAGGCTTCGCCATCATCTCGTTGATTTAAACAAAAGAAAATATGATGTTTGTAATAATTCATTTATTGGGATGACAAAGTATCGTCTTTAGTAAAAGTCCAAGTTCTTGTAATACTTAATATATCCACTTCTTTTTTAATATCCTCAGGGAAGGGAGCATAGGGGGCGCCTAATTCCACAATTTTTCGGGCAGCTTCATCCAATATTTTAAATCCTGAACTTTGATTAATTTCAATATTATCAATTCTTCCATCAGGCTTTAAAGAAACCGTCATTCTCAATTGACCTGAAAATTTCTTTTCACGCGCTTCCTCTGGATAATTCATATTACCTAAGGTTTCCACTTTTTGTCGCCATGCTTCTGCATAAAGTGCGTATTTATATTCTTTGGTACGTGCGCCAATATATTTTCGTCTAGGCTGTTTCTCAAAATTAGAAGTTTGATTTGAAATCGCAGCATCTGATGCGCTTATTTCACTTGCACTCGCCAAGATATCTTCTTTACTAATCGATTTATTAATGACTTTTGATTCTTTCGGCTGTTGAACTGCTTTGGGCTCATTTAATGTGGGCGCTTCTTTTTTTACAATTTTTTCTTGTGAAGAACTTGAAGCTTTTCCAACTGAAGGTTGATCACCACGATTGTTAAGTTGAAAAGTATTTTTATTTTCAGTGATGATAGGTAGTGGCGTCTTTTTATGGACGTCTTTTTCTATATTGCCGCCTTTATTAGAATTACTTTGTCCCAAAACATCAGCATCCACTTGGTGATTATCTTTCGAGTTGGTTAAAACAACCTCAATTTGGGAAAGCTGATTTTGAAAGGGTTTTGTAGGTTTAAAGTGTATAAGTTGAATGGCTAAAAAATGTAATACAAAAGATAAAAGAATAGAAAGCTTAAGAATATTATTCTTATATAAACTTTCATCTGCGGGCATAACTTAAGCTATTCCTTTTAATAAAGTTTGATGAATGCCATTGAAACTACCGTTACTCATGACAAGAATATGATCGCCTGATTTCGCTTCCTTTAAAATAGCTTCGACAAAATTTTTCATATCATGCCCCACGAATGATTTGTCTTTGATAGGGGCTAATGCTTCTTCGGCATTCCAAGTTAATTTTTCACCATAACAAAATATTTTGTCTGCGTCCTTTAGACTCTTAGGCAGTGCATTCTTCATCGTGCCTAATTTCATCGTATTAGATCTTGGTTCTAAAACTGCAATGATTCTTGCTTTGCCCACTTTCGCTCGTAAACCTGAAAGCGTTGTGGATATCGCTGCTGGATGATGCGCAAAATCATCGTAAATCGTGATACCGTTTTTTTCGCCGATACATTCCATTCTACGTTTTACGTTTTTGAATGTTTGTAACGCTTCTATCGCATCTTCAAATTTAACGCCAACATGATGTGATGCCGCAATCGCAGCAAGGGCATTCATACGATTATGATGGCCTAAAAGATCCCAAGATAAAGTGCCTATTAATTGACCAAGATTCAAAATTTCAAATGATTGGTCTTGATTCACTTGACCAATCGACAAGCCTTGCGGACTTCCAATGTAAACTTTTTCTGACCAACAACCTCTTTCAATTACTCTTTTTAAGCTATCCTCTTCATCATTAATAATGACGCGTCCAATGCTAGGCACCATACGCACCATATGATGAAATTGCGTTTCAATCGCTTGGAGGTCTGGGAATATATCTGCATGATCATATTCAAGATTATTTAAAATCGCGGTCTTTGGATGGTAATGGACAAACTTGGATCGTTTATCAAAAAAAGCTGTGTCATATTCGTCTGCTTCAATCACAAAGAAAGGTGAAACTTCATTCGATTTATTTTTTTGTGGCAAACGCGCTGAGCCATCGAAATTAAGTGGCACGCCACCAATGAGAAAGCCTGGTGCATAGCCATTAAATTCTAAAATCCAAGCCAGCATCGATGTGGTGGTTGTTTTACCATGTGTACCCGCAACCGCTAGCACCCATTTATCTTTTAGGATTGCTTCATAAAGCCATTGCGGCCCTGAAATATAAGGCAAGCCATGATTCATAATTTCTTCCATCAAAGGATTGCCACGAGATACCACATTGCCAATCACATATAGATCAGGCTTTAATTCAATTTGTTTTTTATCGAATCCCTCAATGAGCTCAATACCAATACTTTCTAATTGGTTACTCATCGGTGGATACACATTGGTATCGCAACCAGTCACTTTGTAACCGGAAGCTTTGGCAAGGGATGCCACACCACCCATAAATGTTCCGCAAATACCTAAGATATGAATATGCATTTTTGTTATCTTATAAATTAGGCGCTAACCATTTTTTTAAAAATTCAATCGATACATCTCGTCGCTTAGCCATATCTTTTAATTGATCATCGCCAATTTTATCGACACTAAAATAATGTGCCTCTGGATGTGCAAAATAAAAACCTGAAACTGATGCAGCAGGTGTCATCGCAAATGAATCAGTGAGATGCATATCGATTTCATCTAGCCTTAATTTCGTAAAAATATCTTTTTTAACGGTATGATCAGGACACGCAGGATATCCGGGTGCTGGTCGAATACCCTGATAATCTTCTTTAATGAGTGATGCTTTGTCTAGACTTTCATCTGTCACATAACCCCATAAATCTTTTCTAACGCGCTCATGCATGTATTCTGCAAATGCTTCAGCTAAACGATCGGCCAAAGCTTTAAACATGATGCTGCTGTAGTCATCATTTTTATTTTTAAATGTTTCTTCATATTTTTCCATACCTAATCCACTCGTCACAGCAAAGATACCGATGTAGTCTTTAATGTTTGATGATTTAGGTGCAATAAAGTCAGATAAACATTGATTAGGTTTTTGTACGTTATCGACTTTAGGTTTTTCAGATTGCTGTCTTAAGCCATAGTATGTGAATAAAGTTTTTGTCCGTGATTCATCTTCGTAAATTTCGATATCATCTTCTACACTATTGGCCGGATAAAAAGCCACCACACCATTGGCCACAAGCGCTCGGTTGTTAATGAGTTTTGTGAGCATGGTTTGTGCTTCATTAAAAACTTGTGTAGCACTCTGTCCCACAATAGGATCATTAAGTATGGCTGGATAAAAACCTACTAAGTCCCATGTCTGGAAAAATGGACTCCAATCAATATAAGGTGCGATTAAATTTAAATCGATATTTTTAAATACTCGTTTACCAATAAATTTAGGCGGCTTAGGTGTATATGATTTGTCAAATTGAAGTTTCAATTTATTAAGTCTTGCTTCTTGAAGCGTTAATAATTTGACGCCTTTTTTATTGGCATGTTGATCGCGTGCCCGCGCATAATCTTTTTCAATATCACTGATGTATTGATCCTTTTGCTCAGGGGTTAAAAGAGATTGCATCACCGCTACAGATCTTGATGCATCAGGAACATAAATCACCGGCCCATCATAATGCGGTGCAATTTTAACAGCCGTATGAGCGCGAGAGGTTGTGGCACCACCAATGAGAAGCGGTGTTTTCAATCCTCTAAAGTGGGGATCACGTTGCATTTCTTTTGCGACATGTGTCATTTCTTCTAATGACGGCGTGATAAGTCCAGACAAACCAATAATGTCGACATTTTCTTTTTTAGCCATCTCTAAAATTTCTGAACACGGCACCATGACGCCCATGTTAATCACTTCAAAGTTATTACATTGTAAGACGACTGATACAATATTTTTACCAATATCGTGCACATCGCCTTTGACGGTCGCAATGAGCATTTTGCCTTTAGGTTTTGCAACAACACCCGTTCTTTTTTCTTCTAATTTCTTTTCTTCTTCAATGAAAGGAACTAAATGTGCGACAGCCTGCTTCATGACGCGTGCTGATTTCACTACTTGCGGTAAAAACATTTTGCCTTGTGCAAATAAATCGCCCACCACGTTCATACCATCCATCAATGGGCCTTCTATCACATGAATCGGTCTTCCATTTTTTTGCATCGCCTCTAATCGTGCTTCTTCAGTATCTTCTACAATAAAATCTGTGATGCCATGCACCAATGCATATTCAAGTCTTTTATTCACTGAAATAGGTTCAGCATCTGTACCGCGCCAATTAAGTGTTTGAACTTCTTTTTTGCTTCCTTTTAAAGTCCCTGCAATTTCAATCATTCTTTCTGTAGCATCAGGTCTTCGATTAAGCACAACATCTTCAACGCGCTCTTTAAGTTCTGGATCAAGGTCATCATAAACACCCATCATGCCGGCATTCACAATCCCCATCGATAATCCAGCTTTAATCGCGTAATATAAAAAGACTGTATGAATTGCTTCACGGGCTGCATCGTTCCCTCTAAAACTAAAACTCACATTGGATACGCCACCTGAAATTTTTGCGTGCGGAAGATTTTCTTTAATCCATCTTGTCGCATTAATAAAATCTACTGCGTAATTATTATGTTCTTCAATGCCTGTCGCGATTGCAAAAATATTAGGGTCAAAAATAATATCTTCGGGTGGGAAATTAATTTTTGAAATTAATAAGTCGTAAGCGCGCCTACAAATTTCTGTTTTACGTTTAAAAGTATCTGCTTGTCCTTTTTCATCGAAGGCCATCACAATCACAGCCGCACCATAACGTCTACATAATTTGGCTTGTCGAATAAATTCAGCTTCACCTTCTTTCAGTGAAATCGAATTGACAATCGCTTTACCTTGCACACACTGGAGACCCGCCTCAATCACATCCCATTTCGATGAATCAATCATGATAGGTATGCGTGCAATATCAGGTTCAGATGCCACGAGATTTAAGAAATGCTTCATCGCTTTAACAGCATCAAGCATCCCTTCATCCATATTGATGTCGATAATCTGCGCACCATTCTCTACTTGCTGACGCGCGACAGATAGAGCTTCATCATATTTTTCGTTAATAATTAAATTCGCAAATGCTTTTGAGCCTGTCACATTGGTTCGTTCGCCCACATTCACAAATAAAGAATCATCTTTAATTAGAAATGATTCAAGACCTGAAAGTCTTGTCACTATCTCAACAGTTGGAATGTCTCGAGGCTTAATATTTTTTATTTCATTTGCAATCGCCTTGATATGGTCAGGTGTTGTTCCACAACAACCACCCGCAATATTCACAAAACCACTTGTCGCGAATTCTTTAATTAATGATGAAGTGTCTTTTGGTTTTTCATCAAAACCAGTATCTGACATAGGATTAGGTAAACCTGCGTTGGGATAAATACAAATATACGTATCTGCAATATTAGATAATTCTTCAGCATAAGGTCTCATGAGCGCCGCGCCTAATGCGCAGTTAAGACCAATAGTCATCGGTTTTGCGTGACGTACTGAATTCCAAAATGCGGCGACTGTTTGGCCAGATAAAATACGTCCCGATGCGTCTGTGACCGTGCCTGACAACATGATCGGTAAGCGTATTTTATTTTCTTCAAAATAAGTTTCGATCGCAAAAAGTGCTGCCTTACAATTTAATGTATCAAAAATGGTTTCAACTAGAAGAATATCGACACCACCCTCAACCAATGCCTTCACTTGATTGAAATAACTATTTTTTAATTCTTCAAATGTAATATTGCGCGCTGCGGGATCATTGACATCCGGTGAAATCGATGCGGTTTTGGGTGTGGGTCCAATGGCGCCTGCTACAAATCTAGGTTTTTCTTTTGTTGAAAATTTTTCAACCGCTTGGCGCGCTAATTTAGCAGAAGCCACATTCATTTCATAAGCCAAATCTGACATCGCATAATCTTCTTGTGCAATTTCTGTTGCACCAAAAGTATTGGTTTCGATAATGTCGGAACCTGCTTCTAGGTATGCCTCATGAATACTTTGAATAATTTGAGGTTGAGTGAGGCTTAGTAATTCGTTATTACCTTTAAGAAATAGTTCACGCTTACCTTCTGGCCCTGAAAATTTTGCGAAGCGACCATCTTCGCCGCCGCGATAATCTTCTTCGGTAAGTTTATGTTGCTGGATCATGGTACCCATTGCACCATCCAACAATAGGATGCGTTCAGCCAAAAGCTTTCTTAATATTTTTTCTTGATCAGTCATGCAATCCTGTGGCATTGAATTCTTAAAGATATATGAGGCTATTTATTTAGCCTAAAGTGTAACAAGAAACCAAAAGGTCATTATTTTTTGCGCGCTTCAATCTCAGATAGTTTCTTTTCTAGCTCTTCTAATTTCTGACGCGTGCGCTTTAGAACTTCTGTTTGAACATCAAACTCTTCGCGGGTTACAAGCTCCATTTTAGTGAACATGCTCTTTAATAGTGCATCAATATTCTTTTCGATGTCAGGCAAGGGTGAATCTCTCACTATCTCTCTGATTTTATTAGATAATTCACTTAATTTTTCATTATTTAACATGATAAATTTCCTTTATTTTCAAGAGTTTATCAGATTTAAAGGCACATTAAGTGCATTTTAGGCATACACTATTGGATGTAATCTTTACTAAGTGATTGTTTTTTATGGCACTTACTAAGTTGGCATGGTAATTGCTTTAATTATTGTGTGAATATAATAATAACTAGTCACATTATTTTCAGGAAATTTTTACTAAGGAGTTTTAAAAATGCGTAAATCGTTTATTTCAACAGCTGTATTGGTAGCTCTTGCAGCTCCAACATTAGTTTTTGCTGAAGATGCAGCACCTGCGGCACCAGCTGCAGATGCGGCACCAGCTGCAGATGCGGCACCAGCTGCACCAGTGCTCATGCAAGGCATGAACTTCCCATTAGCTTTGCCAGCTAATCCATTAAATTTTGATGCGGGTCCAATCGGCAAAGTGTATGCATCGGGTATTTTAACGGCAACTGGCTTTGGTCAAACCAACAAGCTCTCTGCTGCTAATACTGTCAGTAACCCTATAGCTCAAAATGGTGGTTATTTTGATATTACGAATGCTCAAGCAATTATCCAAAAAATTGATGGCCCTTATCAATTTTATATTCAAGGCGGCGGTTATGATGTGCCAGTTGTAGGCCAAGCATATACTCGCTCTAGCACATATACAAAAAACTCATATGGATTTATTCCGGTAGCTTTTGCTAAATGGGCACCAACAGATAGCTTCTCATTACAGGGTGGCAAACTCCCGACGCTTTTTGGTACTGAATACACATTTTCATTCCAAAATTCAAATATTGAGCGTGGTTTATTGTGGAACCAAGAAAACGTAATTACTCGTGGTGTTCAAGCTAACTACGCCACAGGGCCTTTAGCATTCTCAGTTCAAGCAACCGATGGTTTCTATACTAAAGACTTTAACTATCTTACTGGCTCTGCTTCATGGACAATCAACGATAGTAATGCGCTTACTGTAGTTGCGGGTGGCAATGTAGGATCTACAAAAATAGATACTTTCGAAAATCTAAACGTGCCTCTTGGTTCTGCTCAATTAGCCCAAGCGAACAGTGGTATTTTGAATATTTACTATAAATACACAAATGGCCCTTGGACTTTACAACCTATTGTTCAATACACTCATATGACTAAAGGATCTAGCCCTGCAGGTAATTATGGAAATGGTGGAACAGTTGGTGCTTCTATGATTGCAAATTATGCAATCAATAGTAACTTCAACGTTTCTGCTCGTGCTGAATACATTAACGAGAGTGGTGGTAATGATTTATTAGGCTACAGCGCGACTGGAGCAAAAGCTCCAAAAGCTTGGTCCTTAACATTAACGCCTACATACCAAGAAAAATCATTCCTTGTTCGTGGCGAATTGTCTTATGTTGGATTGTCCGATGCTACTTCAGGCTATGAATTTGGTTCAGCAGGCAAGGATTCAACGCAAGTTCGAGGAATGGTTGAAACAGGCTTCATGTTTTAATCTAAGTTCTAAATCTTTAACTTAGCTAGGGGTTGGTCTGCGCAATCAATCTTTAGCTAAGATTAAAATCAATATAAACATAACAGGAGATGCAAAATGAAATTTGTAACAGCAATCATCAAGCCGTTTAAGCTCGATGAAGTTCGTGAAGCCCTCTCGTCTATTGGAGTGCAGGGAATCACTGTGACTGAGGTGAAGGGTTTTGGTCGCCAAAAAGGTCACACCGAACTTTATCGTGGTGCTGAATACGTGATCGATTTCTTACCCAAAGTAAAAATCGAGGCAGCAATCCCGAATAAATTACTCAAGCGCGCAATTGAGGCGATTCAAAAATCAGCACTCACCGGCAAGATTGGTGATGGCAAAATTTTTGTAATGGAACTTGAAGAAGTGTATCGCATACGAACCGGTGAAACTGGGGAGGACGCTCTTTAATCAGAGGAAAAAATTATGAAAAAACTATTATCAACTTTCGCATTAATTAGCTTCTTGTGCCTAAACTTCTTAGGTATGACAAGTGTAAGTTTTGCTGATGAAGCAACTTCAGTGAAGGCGGCTGATGCCGTGACCTTGGTTGCGGATGCAACACCAGCAGATAAGCCTGCTGAAGCAAAAAAAGATGAGCCTCCGCCACCTGTGCCTAACAAGGGTGACACCTCATGGATGATTGTAGCGACAGCTTTAGTCACGCTCATGACCATTCCTGGTTTAGCACTTTTCTACGGTGGATTAGTCCGATCAAAAAATATGTTGTCTGTCTTGATGCAAACATTTGTGATCTTCTCGCTTTGCGGTGTGTTATGGGCGATCTATGGTTACAGTGTCGCATTCTCAGGCGGTACAGATATTCAAGGTGGTTTATTTCACCAAGTCTTTGGTGGCTTAAGTAAAGCATTCTTAGGCGGCATTACACCTGATTCAGTAGCGGCAACGTTCAGTAAAGGTGTGGTCATTCCTGAGTATATTTTCGTGGCGTTCCAATTAACGTTCGCTGCAATTACACCTGCATTGATCATCGGTGCGTTTGCAGAGCGTATGAAATTCTCAGCCATTCTTCTTTTCATTGGACTTTGGTTTACATTTGCATACTTACCAATGGCTCACATGGTGTGGTATTGGGACGGTCCAGATGCAATCACAAGCGCTAAAACACTTGACACAGTAACAGCAAATGCTGGTTGGTTGTGGGCTAAAGGTGCACTCGACTTTGCGGGTGGTACAGTGGTTCACATCAACGCAGGTATTGCAGCACTTGTGGCAGCCTTAGTACTAGGTAAGAGAATTGGTTATGGCAAGGAAGCTATGCCTCCACACAGCCTCACATTAACCATGGTAGGTGCGTCATTACTATGGGTGGGTTGGTTTGGTTTCAATGCAGGTTCAAATCTTGAAGCAACAGGTGTTGCAGCCTTAGCATTCGTCAACACAATGCTTGCAACTGCCATGGCAACACTTTCATGGATGGCATTTGAATGGATATTTAAATCAAAACCATCCATGTTAGGTGCAGCATCAGGCGCAGTCGCAGGTCTTGTTGCAATTACCCCAGCATGCGGATTCGTGGGCCCAATGGGTGCATTGATTATCGGCGCAGGTGTGTCACCGCTATGCCTATTCTTCGTAACTAAGGTTAAACAAGCTTTTGGTTACGACGATACACTTGATGTATTCGGTGTACACGGTATCGGTGGTATCTTCGGTGCCATTATGACTGGTGTATTCGTAAGCCCAGCTTTAGGTGGCACAGGCGTATATGACTACGTTGCAAATAAAGTTGCTGATTTTGATATGCACGCTCAAGTGATCTCTCAACTTTGGGCTGTGGGAACTGCGATTGTAGTTTCTGCTGTAGTATCATTTGTGGCTTTAAAGCTTATCGATCTTACAATCGGTCTTCGTGTGAAACCAGATGCTGAGCGTGAAGGCTTAGACATCGCTGAACACGGCGAACAGGCATATCACAAATAAAATAACCTGAAAGTAGTGACTTCTTTAGGGCGCTTTTTAAGCGCCCTTTTTTTATCCATGAAATTTATTCACTTGAAGTTATAATAAAGTCCATGTTTAAAAAGCTTTCTTTTTTCAATCGTGCGTTTGTTAAGAATGCTTTCTTACTCATTTTAAGTCCCAAGCTTTTTTTTAACGATGGGCACATTCCTCCAAAAAACCATAAAATTCCAAATCACTTTTTTGGATTAAGTTTGACCATCGAAGATTTAATTGAAGACCCCATAGGTGTAGTTGAAATGTGTCGTCAGCATAAAATGCGGGATGTCACGCTCCTTATTCCATCGAACCGCATCAGTGAATTTAGTCCTACTTTTATAGATGGCCTCATTGGGCATGATATTAAATTTAATCTCAAATTAGTCCTCGTGGATCAAGAAGATATTTATCTTCAGTGGCGAGAACTTTTGGATCTTACTTTACTAGGCTATCAATCACATATCGCATCTATTGAAATTGAAATGACAAGTTTTAGTCAGAAAGCACTTCTTGCATTCTTAAATCTTTGGGCAATGACTTTTAATATCGCAAGACTTAAAAAGATTAAAGTCGCAGGGCCTTCGATTCCATCTTTTAGTCCCTTCTTTAATGACATGGTGTTCAAGCTTTTAAAGGATAAATATCAACTCCCTGATATACATACAATTAACCTAACCAATGAAATGGATAAGGAGCCCGAGCTCATCTATTCAAATTTTTTAATTCCTAAGCTAGGTAAGTTTTTTAAATTCAACCTCATTAAAAAGTTAGCGCTGGTCCAAAGAATTGCCGAAAGCTTTAATATCAAAACTATTTATGGGGCAATTGAATTAAAGCGTCATGAAATTACCTCATACACTTTACGCGCCATTACTTTACTCATTGCATCGGGCCGTCTCACAAAACTTTACTTACCTTATCGCAATGCAGAAGGTATTTTATTTTTAATAAATCGCATGGAAGGCATGACTTATCAAGGCTCTTTATTTAATGATGCACCCTTTGAAATTCATCACTTTAAAAATGATAAAGAACAGATGCATGCCATATGGGCGCGAGATGATAAGACGATAAACCCTGAGAGTTTTTATCATATTGAAGATATCTATGCTGCCAAGATCTATGACAGTCATGGTGACATCATCGATCGTACTCAATTCAAAATTACAGATACACCCATCTATCTTGTATGGAAAACCATGGATCCCATTATCTTTATTGATATGCCAAAAGTCTTAGATCTTAATGTCACGAATATCATAGCCCTATCATGAAAATCATGAGGCACATTTAATCACCTGTTCCGTGTGTTTAAATAGCGCAAGGGCTATAGTTTATTCAATGCATCTTCGAATGCAGTTGATTAATCAATTTTAAGGAGAAATACTATGTGGACAACTCCAGCAGCTACAGAAATGCGTTTTGGCTTTGAAGTAACTATGTACGTAATGAACAAGTAATTGTTCGTTAATTACGGTTACTTAAAAAGGAAGCTTTCTAAGCTTCCTTTTTTTATTTAGAAGCTTCTTCTATACGATTGCGCTTCATTGCAAATTCTTGCGTCGCTATCGGAAAGACGTAATCTTTAGGAAGTAGTGCCCAAATTTTACCTTGTTGTTTCATAGACCCTGCTTTACGTCCTGCCTCATCTCCACTACCCCAATAAAAGTCTGCGCGCACACCGCCTCGAATGGCACCTCCGGTATCTTGGGCTACCATCAATCGCTCAAGCGGATCAGAAGTATTTGGTTGTGTGGTCGATAAAAAAATAGGTGCGCCTAATGGAATAAATTTTGGATCAATCGCAACACTTCGCTCAGCTTCAATCGATACACCTAAAGCACCGATCGGTCCTGGTAAATCGTTAGGAAGCTTTCTAAAAAATACATAACTTGCATTGATATTTAAAAACTCTTTGAGTTTAGCAATATTTTTCTTTGCCCAACTCTTAATGCCATCCATTGAAGCTTCAGCCATCGTAATTTCTTTTTTCTGAATAAGAGCTGAACCAATCGCTTTAAATGGGTAACCATTTTGATCGGCATAACCAATTTGCATGATGTCTCCATTATCAAAATGAATAATGCCAGAACCTTGAATTTCTAAAAAGAAAGCTTCCACAGGATCTTCCACCCATACAATTTCATTACCTGCTAAGGGTGCTCCTTGTCCATCAATCTCAGCTCTTGATAGGTAAGGCACTAATTTATTTCCCACTAATTTTCCACGTAAGCGTTTTGATTTAAGTTCTGGATAAATTTCGCTCAAGTCAACAGTGATTAAATCTTTAGGCGTGGTATAAAGAGGAATTTTATAGTGAGAAGTTTTTACCTTGCTTCCTTTTAAGACAGGTTGGTAGTATCCTGTAATCATGCCCGTTTCAGAGCCGTCCATATTGGTAGCAAGATAGACATTAAAATATTTTTTAAAATAATTTTGAATATTTTCGTCACTTGGCTCTTTAATATCATCCGCAAGATCACATACTTTTTTCCAAGCATTCTTCTCTTTTAATGCCGAGCAACTTCTAAGCCACGCTGTCCATGCAGGAACTAAGTTATCACTTTCGAATGAAGACTCAATCACGCTCCAATCTGATTTCTTTAAGAGACCATAATCAGGAATCTTTGCGAGCTCTTCTTTTTCGGTTTTAATTTTTGGGCAGTCACAATTAGGTTTTGTGTCTACAACTTTCTCTCCCTTATGCGACACATCTGCACACGAGATCAGAAATAAAGTAAGTAGCAATAAAATAAAACGTCTCATCAATGAAGCGTCCTTGGCATTGATAAAATAAACATAGGAATTTCTGCATCAAATGATGTGCCATCTTCGGACACCATCTGATAACTGCCGTGCATCGAACCTACAGGTGTATTAATTTCAGTACCGCTTGTATAGGTATAAGATTCATGAGGTTGAATCAGTGGTTGTTCGCCAACCACACCCAAACCTTTAACTTCAAAAGATTCTTCATTCGCATCTGTAATAATCCAGTGACGGCTCACAAGTTGAGCAGGCACTAACCCATCATTATTGATCGTCACAGTGTAATTAAAAAAATAGCGGTTATGTTCAACGCTCGATTTTTCTTCTATGAAATGTGTTTCAACACTGATACGGATCGCATGTAATTTTGTGGATCCCATAGTTTTAAGAAATCATACCTTGTGTGGGGGAGCTCGGTGATGCTGAATATAATTTTTTGAGCATACGTCCGGCGAGGAATGCCTCGCGACCTGCTTCAATCGCCTTTTTCATAGCACTCGCCATCAGAATAGGATCGTTTGCACCTGCTATCGCTGTATTCATGAGCACGCCCTCGCAACCTAATTCCATCGCAATCGCGGCATCCGATGCGGTTCCGACCCCTGCATCTACTAGCACAGGTACTTTTGCATGCTCAATAATGATTTGTAAATTCCATGGATTTAAAATACCCATACCTGAACCGATGAGAGAGGCTAAAGGCATGATGGCACAACAACCAATGTTTTCCAGTTCTTTTGCTACAATCGGATCGTCTGAGGTATAGACCATGACATCAAAACCCTCTTTGATTAACACTTCTGCGGCCTTTAAAGTTTCAATGACATTAGGATAAAGTGTTTTAGGGTCACCTAACACTTCTAACTTCACGAGTTTATGACCATCTAATAACTCACGCGCTAAACGAAGTGTTCTCACCGCATCATCCGCTGAATAACATCCTGCTGTATTAGGCAAATAAGTAAAACGATTCGGTGGCACAAAATCAAGTAACGATGGTTCACCTTCATTTTGACCAATATTAGTGCGACGAATTGCGACCGTAATAATCTCAGCGCCACTCGCATCAATCGCGAGTCTTGTTTGTTCGAAGTCCTTATACTTTCCAGTGCCCACCAACAATCTTGATTGGTAAGATTTCCCTGCGATCACAAGTTGATCTTTTTTTTGTGTCATTTTAACCACCACCTACCGCGCCCACAATTTCTAATTGGTCGCCATCTTGAAGCGTGATATTTTGAAATTCAGATTTTGAAATAATCATGCCGTTTTTTTCGATCGCAATGCGTTTACCCAAGAGATTTAGTTTTGTAATTAAGCTTTCAACTGTCATCGAATTGTCATCAAAAGATTTTATATTACCGTTAATTTTAAGATTCATGGATGTGGCTTTTTTATCAAACATTGAATTTTTAAAAAGTTTTAGAGTCTTAAATTCATGGAACACAATTCCATCGAATTACAACTAATCCCAAAAGGAAAAGCTATATGCAAAATTATAATACAGATTCGTCGAATACATTGCCTCAGAACAAAGACAAGGCAGAGCATTTAACGCCATTAAATGAAAATACGCCACCTGTTGAATTGACCGCGGATGAAAAGCTTCATCGCAGACGCTGGCTCGAATCCATCTCGGATTGCGTTTAAGCGAGTTTACGCTGGAAAAGTTTTAACGCGAGTTCGTAACCTAGAAGTGCCAACTCAGGATCATACCGCTCACCTTCGTCACGCATGAAGGCGTGTTGGCCATTAAATTCATGCCACGTGAATGCTAATTTAGCCTCAAGCATTTTGTCATAAACGGTTTTACGACCAACGTCCGGAATATGGTTGTCTTGCTTACCCCAAATCATAAGAAGCTCACCTTTGATGTCTTTTAAACGATCCATCGAATGTTGGTGAGGTTTATTTGGAATGATATTCGTATGTAAGTCTGTCGCATAAAAGCAAGCTGTCGCTTCGATTTCAGGCTGGAGGGCTGCTCTAAAGGCCAAGTGTCCACCAATACAAAATCCCATAGCAGCTATATGGCCTGAAAACCATGGTTGTTTTTTAATCCATGCAATCATCGCTTGATTGTCTGTATCATAACCTTCCACATCTTTAGCTGACTTATCTGCATTACCTTTATCACGACCTGCATCATCATAAGCTAGCACGGTGCCTATCGGATTTAACTCATGAAATACTTCAGGCACCAAAACGGTGAATCCGTGGCCGGCGATTATTTTAGCTGCACGCTCAATGGGGCCTGTTTGCTGAAAAATTTCTGAATAAAAAAGAATCGCGGGTGTTTTTTTAGTCGTCACGGGCTTATGCACATATGTGCGCATAATGCCTGTAGGGGTATTTAAATCAACGAATTCTGACTGAATTAACATGCTTCATCCTAGTAAATAAGGGGTTAATAGAAAGACGGAAACCCTTATTTTACTTGATTCGAAGCGAGTTAAAAGTGAAATTTAGTATTCTGAACTGCGACCTGTTGAGTAATTTAAAGGGGCATCATTTTGCCACTCACCACAATCGACACATTGGTGATCTTCCATCGTTGGGCAGTATTGCAAATGGGTCGCCTTACATTTAAAGCAAGCCATCGATTTATGATGGCGATCATGAATTTCCGCCGACACCTTGTCACTTCCAAGACCATACTTATTATCCATAAGACTCTCCCTTAAAAAATCAAATGGGTTGAAGCTTTAATGTACGCCTCGTTTTTATGAAGCGCAAGACTCTATTTTAATTTTTGTATATGACATTTTTGATAAGTTAAAACGTCACCTTCTTTAATATTAGTTTCAGGATCGTTAATCTCTAATGTCGTTGTGTCATTGTTATAAGTATTTTTTAAGGCGTCCACTTGTTTTAGGCTAAATTCGCGATCGGGGAAAGCGAGCCACATCTCTTTGCCACCTTCGAGTGGTTTCACATAAAATTGTTTATTTTTTTCACACTGATATAAAGACGCATCTTTAGGTGCGGTTGAAAGCTCACGGTAATCGCCATTTAACATCGGCAAACTTACCTCGGGTATTTTCATAGTGCCACAATTTGAAAGTAAAAAAGGCATACTTAATAATATTAACTTTTTAAAGCTTTGTTTCATTGAGCGTCTTTCAATAAGGATTCATCTAACTGGCTTAATACTGTTTCAATTGCATTCGTTGCATTGTCATCATGACTAAGTTTTGCTAACTTTAACAAATAAAGTTGCGCTTGTGCATGGCGCGGATTTTTTTTAACGACATCATTCAATTCTTTTTTTGCAACCTCATAATCCTTTAATTCGAATCTTGCGATCGCATCTGTAAAGAGGGCTTCATTGGATTGGGGTTCACTTTTAAGCCAAAGTGCCGCGATCTCTTTTAAACGATCCCATTGACTCTCACGCGCTGCATCATAGGTTTGCATGAAGTATGGTCTTTTCTCAAATGGAGCATCCCAAAATGGTAATTCAGTTTGAGAGGTAATCTGTATATCTTTGCCTTGACGCATTAGATTCTTAATCCATTCCACAGGAATACTGTAGAAAAAAGCATGACGCCCTGGGCTTTTAAAAGTAGTAAGGCCTATGAGACGACCTTCATCATCAAAGAGTCCGCCGCCGGATGCGCCCATGGCAAAGCCTGCGGAGGACTGAATAATATTTTCATTATCTAATGTATATAAGGCTTTAATACTCCCAAAAGAAATGATGGGCTTAATCGCATTACCGCCAAAACTTTTAGAAAAAACAGATTGTTCATACGTTAATTTTTTTGTATCACCTAAAACTACTGGTTTTACATCAAGGAATTGAAATTGAAGAATACATAAATCATGACGCCAATCGGCTTTCATGCTCGTTGGTGAAAACGCATCGCCTGATTTACCAATCTGAACACCTTGTGCATTAGCCACGACATGGCAATTCGTTGCGACTTGATTTTCAGCGACCACAATACCGGACCCTATACCTTGATTACCTGTTTTATCCACGACGTGAACTTTGACTATTGCAGGTGTAATGCCGAAAGTCACTTCATCAGTGGGAAGAGCAAAAGCGGAAATAGAAAAAAGGAAGGTGAAAATAAAAACTAATCTATACATAAGAGGGTTCCATTGAAGTATGCGATGTATAGATAAGGAACTAAGAAGCTTAGTTCCTTAAAAATAAATGTTTAGCCACATTTACTGTCGCCACAACTTAAGCATGTCAGGCATCCGTCCATCATGATGACTGCTTTCGTTTGGCACTTGCTACAAAGTTGTGAACCTTTTGGATATCCTGTGCTATCCATTTCTTCGGAATGTTTTTCCATGTATTCAGCACGTTTTTCTTCCATCAATTTTTTTTGATGTTCGTCAGGCAATGCTTTTTTAAGCATACCGATATCGATTAAATGTTGTTCAACCACTTCACCAATTTCAGCCACTAAACTTGGCACATACTTGCCACCTTTTTTAAAGTAGCCGCCGTTAGGATCAAATACACTATGAAGTTCTTCCACTAAGAATGTGACATCGCCACCTTTTCTAAATACCGCAGACATGACGCGTGTCAAACCTACGATCCATTGGAAGTGATCCATGTTTTTTGAATTAATAAAAATTTCAAATGGACGGCGGTGCTCTTGCGGTGTGCCTTCGTTCATGATGATGTCATTGATCGTGATATAAAGTGCATGCTCAGTCACAGGCGTTTTCACTTTATAAGTAGAACCTGTAATTTTTTCAGGGCGACCTAAAGGCTCACCTAATTGCACCACGTTTTGATTTTCTTTTTGAGTTAAAGCATTCGCTTTATCTTCCTCAGAAACAACGTTGTAACCTACGATTTTTTTTTCAATTTTAATTGCCATTATTTTCCTTTAATGTCTTCTATTAGAACTTACCGTAATAACCTTCTTTAAGTGCGTCGTAAAGATTCGCTGCAGAGTGGGTTTCGCCATCATATTCAATTTCTTCGTTACCCTTCACTTCAACTTGAGAACCATCATCTAATGTAAATTTATAAGTCGTGTTCTCTAAATCTTTTTCTGTCACCAACACACCTTGGAAAGCCTCTGGGTTAAATCTAAATGTCGTACAACCTTTAAGGCCTTTATCGTATGCGTATAAATAAATATTTTTAAAGTCTTCGTAATCATAATCCGTTGGCACATTGATTGTTTTTGAAATAGAACTATCAATCCACTTTTGTGACGCCGCTTGAATGTCAACGTGTGCTTTCGCTTGAATCGTTGAAGAATCTAAAAAGTAATCCGGTAATTTTTCATCTTCGTTTTCTGAAAATGGCATCGCTTTTGAATTAATCAATTCACGGTACGCTAATAATTCAAATGAATACACATCCACTTTTTCTTTTGATTTCTTACCTTCACGAATCACGTTACGGCTGTAGTGATGTGCAAAAGAAGGTTCGATACCGTTACTTGCATTGTTAGCGAGTGATAATGAAATCGTACCTGTTGGTGCGATCGAACTATGGTGCGTAAAACGCACACCTTTTTTAGCAATCTTGTTACGTAAGCCTTCAGGGAATTGCTGCATGTAGCGGCTATATTTACCGAGCAACACTTTACCTTTGACTTTAGCGCCCACTTTAATACCGTCGGCTGCCATCTCAGGACGCTTTGCTAACATGTCAGCTGTCACTACAAATTCTTCTTCCATGATCGGTGCTGCACCTTTTTCGTCAGCAAGATCAATGCCTGTTTCCCAACCCACCTCGGCCAAAATGCGGCTCACTTCTTCAGTAAATTTGAGTGAGTCTTCATCACCGTATTTCATCTTAAGCATCGTGAGTGATGAACCTAAACCTAAGTAGCCCATACCGTGACGACGTTTACGCATAATTTCTTTACGTTGTTCTTCGAGTGGCAAGCCATTAATTTCCACCACGTTATCTAACATACGCGTGAAGATTGCAATCACTTCTTTATATTCAGCCCAATCGAAAAATGCTTCATCCGTAAAAGGCTTCTTCACAAATTTGGTTAAGTTCACAGAACCTAATAAACAAGCACCATAAGGTGGGAGCGGTTGCTCACCACATGGATTAGTTGCACGAATGTTTTCGCAGAACCAGTTGTTGTTCATTTCATTCACGCGATCGATCAAAATAAAACCAGGTTCAGCAAAATCGTAAGTGGATGACATGATGATGTCCCACAAACGTCTTGCTTTAATGGTTTTGTAAACACGGCATGCCACTTTACCTGCATCAATGCCTTCAGTTTTGGTGAGGTATTTACCTTTCACAGGCCACTCTCTCCAAACCACTTGGCTTTCATCGTTCACATTTAAACCATCGACGATGGATTCTTTTTCAGTCACAGGGAATGCCACTTTCCAATCGCTATCCGCTTTTACCGCTTCCATAAATTCTTTAGTGATTAAGCATGAAAGGTTAAATTGACGGAGACGACCGTTTTCGCGTTTCGCTTTAATAAAGTCAGTCACATCAGGGTGAGCAATATCAAACGTTGCCATTTGTGCACCACGACGACCACCCGCAGATGACACGGTGAAACACATCTTGTCGTAGATATCCATAAATGAGAGTGGGCCGCTTGTATAAGCACCCGCACCTGCCACAAAAGCACCTTTAGGTCTTAAGGTCGAAAATTCGTAACCAATACCGCAACCTGCTTTTAAGGTTAAGCCTGCTTCATGCACTTTATCCAAAATGCCAGACATACTGTCTTCCACAATGCCTGATACCGTACAGTTAATCGTAGAAGTCGCGGGCTTATGTTCTAGTGCGCCTGCATTAGAAGTAATACGGCCTGCTGGAATAGCACCACGTCTTAATGCCCAAAGGAATTTCTCATACCATTCTTCTCTTTTAGCTGGAATTTCAACATCCGCTAAGGCTCTCGCCACTCGCATAAAGGAGTCATCAATGTCTTTATCTACGTGCTCGCCCTGTTTTGACTTTAAACGATATTTTTTGTCCCAGATATCGAGTGATACATCTTGAATCGGTATTTCGTGGTCTTGATGGTCACTTAATGCGGACTTTGGACGAACAGCTTTGAGCATGAATTTCCCCTGAATTATTCTTCTTTTATGTGTATTTTTACTAAATTTGGTACTAGACGGTATTTTTGCCTAAAACCACAATATATAGTGGTTTTGTGAACATATTATCCATGGTCTAGTAGTCCGTCAATTGAAATATATGCACAAATAAAGAGCAAAAGTTAATCCCTATTTTCCAGGGTAAATTTTTAAAACTTAAGCAAGAGCTTTTTCTAAAAATAAATTAAACACAAGTTCATCAAGATGGTTTATGCGAAAATATCTGCATGATTCGTTTTTTCTATAGTCTTTTAGTCTATTTTCTTCTCCCATTCACTGTATTTAAGCTGATTTACCGAAGTTTTAGGCAGCCTGACTACTTAAAGCATTGGGATGAGCGTTATGGCTTTTATAGCGCACTTACCAAAAAAACCTGGGGGAAACGAAAAACACTTTGGGTTCATGCGGTTTCTGTAGGTGAAACCAAAGCCGCCATTCCATTCATCCAACTTTTTTTAAAAAAATATCCGCATCATCATTTACTCATCACGCATGGCACACCGACAGGACGCGCGACTTCTATTGATATTAAACATGCTCGGGTGACTCGCATCTATCTTCCTTTTGATACGGTTGACGCCACACAAAGATTTTTAAATACGTTTAAACCTGAATTAGGTTTTTTACTTGAAACAGAACTTTGGTTTAATTTAATTCATCAAGCGCATCAAAAATCAATTCCACTTTATTTAGTGAATGCACGTTTATCTGAAAAATCATTTCAACTTTATAAAAAGATTTCACCTCTTATCAAACCATCCTTACAAGAATTAAAGGGTGTCTTAGCGCAAACAAAGAGTGATGCCAAGCGCTTTGAATCGCTTGGTGCAAAAGCTGTTGAAGTGATGGGTAATTTAAAATTTGATGTAGAACCCCCTCGCGATATAAACACACAAAGTACAGCACTTAAAAAACGTTTACGCTTAAAAAATCAATCGGTACTTTTGATTGCAAGTTCAAGGCAAGATGAAGAAGAAATGATTCTGCAAACTTTATTAAAATTTTCAATTAAAAATCTCATTACGATTTTTGTGCCACGACATCCGCAACGTTTTAAAGAAGTTGAATTGATGTTAAAAAAATATCGCGTTTCTTTTATTAAACGTAGTGATAAAAAAATTAAACCCAAACCTTATCAATTTATTTTGGGTGACTCGATGGGGGAAATGTATAGCTACTACAACTTAGCGAATATCGCACTGATGGGTGGCACGTTACTCCCTTATGGCGGACAGAACCTCATTGAATCCTTGGCGATGAAAGTTCCTGTGATTTTAGGTCCCTACACTTATAACTTTCATGATGTATCGAATGAAGCAATTCGATTGGGTGCAGCGACTCGAATTCAAACATTAGATCAATTAGAAAAAGTATTACCTCAAATGCTTAAATCAAGTTCTCAATTAAAAATGAAAAAAGCGTGTCTTGAAATGATGGATAAACATCAAGGTGCTACATTAAAGATATTGAATAAAATTAAATCGACTATTTAATGAGTTTAGAGATCGCTTTGAAGTGATCGCCTGAAGCCACTCGTAACCACTCAAATATCACTGACTCTACATTTGTAATCACAACACCCTCAGATCTTAATCGATGAATCGCATTTTGATGATTTAAATTTGATCTTGAAAGTGTGGCATCTTCCGCTACAAACACATCCTTTCCTAAAGCCTTCAAAGCTAGTGCGGTTTGTAAAATACAAATATGTGTTTCTAATCCACATAAAATAATTTGTGGTCTAGATTTCACTAAATGACTTTTAAAGTTGGGTTCATCAAGACATGAGAATGCTTTTTTTTCAATCGGTGGATGAGGAAGTAATGATTTTAATTTTTTAACTGTGGGGCCTAAGCCTTTAGGGTATTGCTCGGTATGAAGACAAGGCACTTCTAAAATTTTTGCGGCTTCAATGAGGATGCTTGATGCATCGATGACTTTTTTAATTTCACTTTTAGGCATGACATCCACAAGCTTGTCTTGGATATCAATGAAGACGACCTGACTCAAAAGCTGATCATTGATCATGGTCACTAAAATACAAATGTATTTTCATGCTTCACGTGCAAAGGAGGTACGACCGTTTCAAATAAAATTTCTTCTGCAAAATCTTGATGACCTGTTTTAGTAATAAGCGTCGCACGCATCGAAGGTGCTTCACCCAATATAGCTAGAAGTCTTCCATTTAAATTTAATTGATCTCGAATAGTTTCAGGTAAATGAGGCAATGAGCCTGCAAATAGAATCGCATCATAAGGTTGATTTTTTACCCATCCTAATGAACCATCACCTGTCACAAATGTAATATTGTTAATATTTAATTTTTGACAGTTTTGTTTGGCAAGTTTTGTGAAATAAGGATCGATGTCGACCGATATCACCGTTTTAACTAAACTTGCTGCGAGCGCTGAGAGATAGCCACTACCCGAACCTACGACTAAGACATGATCTTGTTTTTGAAGTGATAAAGACTGGATAAGTCTCGCTTCTAATTTAGGTGCCAACATATGCACATCATCATGCAAAGGAATTTCAGTATCCGCAAAAGCTATCCCTTGATATTGGGTTGGTACAAATTTTTCGCGCGGCACCTGATGAAGGAGATCCAGCACTTCAGGGTCTAAGACTTCCCAGGTGCGGATTTGCTGCTCAATCATATTAAAACGATGTTGTTCGATGGTATTCATTGTCATCTTCATATTATAACCAAAGAAAAGTTCACTGTTTTGATCCAGATTAAATATAAATCTAACTTGCATTTAACGGGGGTTTCGCGTAATTTTATGGAGTGCTAGGGGTCCATCGTTAAGGTGGTGAGAAAAACCCTTTGAACCTGATGCGGGTAATACCGCCGTAGGGAATGCAGTCCTCAAAAAGACTCCTTGCGGTGTGACAAAAAAATTTTAAGGAGTAACTCATGAACGCGACCGATAAACAATTACAAAAAAATATCGATCAATTTTTAAACGAAACCGCTTCGCTTGATCCTGAAGCACTGAAATCTTTTGCAAAATCAAAAAAAGTCTATGTAACAGGTTCGCGTCCTGATTTAAAAGTACCTTTTAGAGAAATTTCTTTATCCGACACACCTTCATCTTTTGGTGCTGAAAAGAATCCACCCGTGATGGTCTATGACACCTCCGGCCCTTATACAGACCCTGATTATCAAATTGATATTCGTAATGGACTTCCTTCATTGCGCGCTAAATGGATTGAAGAAAGAAATGACACCGAATTTTTAGATGGTCCGACATCCCTTTATGGACACGAGCGCAAAACAAATCCTGAATT
>Ga0208742_1000137_pt1 | contig 30481 bp, 36 predicted proteins | sample CryBogCBH28Sep08_FD_184601 | JGI IMG/M metagenome (GOLD analysis project Ga0208742, IMG submission 184601) | Freshwater microbial communities from Crystal Bog, Wisconsin, USA - CBH28Sep08 (SPAdes) (version 2) | ecosystem: Environmental > Aquatic > Freshwater > Lake | place: Crystal Bog... | reverse complement strand
AAACTTGATAACGATACATACAAGTATTTAGCGTCGATTTACTAGACGCTAACTTTTACTTCGTAAAACGACTTCTTAGATGTGTGCTGGCTTCTTCGATTTGTGTATCAAGCTCGCCACCTTCAACCGCTGTCTTAATAATTTCAAGTGCCTTAACTAGAGCATTAGGATTATCAACTTCAACACTAGTTTTACCTTTAGCAATTTCTAAAGTGCGTGATCCGTAGCGAATGTTGACACAGACTTTACCTGTTTCCGATACAAACCACCAAGGCCTAATGCGTTTTGGCATTTCAACTTGTTTCTTCAAACCTGTAGCTTGATCACGAACGCTTCTAAAACGTGTAACTTGGAAAGGTTCTCCGCTAACTTGACTTTTAGCAAGTTGTATCTGCTCCCAAAGTTTTGTCGATAACTTGTTACGTCTAACTTGTATCGCAGGAAGGTTGATAGGTTTTTTAGCCGTTCCTAATTTCAATGTATTTAATGTGCTCATTTATTTTCTCCTTTTAAGTTAATAAGCACTCATAAAGTTAATGTCGAATATTTGGTTTGAGCAACCTCTTTATAAACTCTTCCTTTTTTTGAAGTAAAAAATACCAGTTTTTAAAGGGTTTTCTTTATCAAGGCATAAATACTTGCGAGTTGCTATGTGAGTTGCTTATTAGAAATAGTTGCTGTTGAGTTACTGGGTTGCGGACAAATGAATAGCTCTCTTTATCCGCAACTCGTGCAACAGCAACAACCTCTTGTCCCAAGCAACACCTGCGACTCATTTAAAATTAAAAGGAGATTTAAAAATGAAAAATATCGCAGTTCGTTTGTGGAACAATCAAAGATTTGGAACAACTTATGGTAAAGGACTTAGAAGGAAAGCCTATTTTAATGGCACTATCCAAATTGCTATACCACCTATTAAGTATTTAATCGATTTAGAGCCATTTGACTATTGGCATCACCATACTAAAAATTCAATTCACCTAAAAATGTTACAAAAATATAACTTTGAAACATTCAATGATTCAAACGTTTTGATGAGCTGGATAGTTCGTTATGAAGATGGTGTTAAAACGGCAGTAGAAGGTTTTTGTTGTTTTGATTTGAATGGCTCCGGACTTTTAATCCATATTGTTGATCTAGAATATAAGCTGGAAGATACTTGGGAGTTAAAGGTTAGAGAGTGTTTAAATAAAACACCAGGAAAACCTACACCTAATTTAATAGCTACAAATTATGAATTAGAAAAGTTAAGCGTCTAGGATCTAGACGCTTAAGAAATGGGTATCAAAAACACCATTTTTAGCTTCTATAGCGCATTTGATTAAGCACTAGCTATAACTGAGCTTCAATTTTTAAATGCGCTATAAATAGCTATGTAGCAAAAAGATTTTAGATAAGAAAATTCACATTTTCTTTACCAAAAAGCTAAGTCATTGATTATTGGAAGGTCTTTGCTTAGCCATTTTCGGTAGACCTTTTTTATAAAAGAAAACAAACTATAAATGACTTTTTATTTATCTTTTATTTAAAAAAGGAGTTACAAAATGGCACAAGCTAAAACACTTACTCAAGCAGAGTTAGATCAAGTTCTTCGATATGTTTCAACAAAACGCTACGCTATGCGAGATCGTTGCTTAATTCTCACATCATTTTGGTCAGGAATGAGAGTGGGCGAGATCGCTAATTTGAAAATGGGCGATGTTGTGAATCAAGATGGCACAATAAAAAACGAAATTAAGTTGTCAGCAAATCAAACAAAAGGGAATACAGCAAGAATCGTATTCATCCCCCAAAAATTAAAAGTAGAGATTTCTAATTATTTAAATACTCGTCACGCAAAACTATTTCATATTCCCTTATTTCACACAGATGATCGCTTAGGATTTTCTCCTAATAGTTTATGTCAGTGGTTTTTTTGGACATATAAGAGAGCTGGAATTAATGGTGCTTCTTCACATAGTGGTAGAAGAACATTTTTAACCTCATTAGCTAATCGAGGAATTAGCATTCATATTCTAGCGAGTTTAGCTGGACATAAATCTATTGCTGTAACGCATCGATATTTGGTTGCGAATGATGATATGAAAAGAAATGCGGTAGAGTTAATTTAATGTTTTTTTAGGAAAGATTCCTTTTCCAGCATTTATTATGAGTGCGTTTGCTTCGCGAAGATATCTTTGAACGACTAATTTCATTAGTCGTTGTTTATATAATTGTTCCTCTAAATTATCTTTTTTTTCTAAATTGAAAGCTGGACTCAGCATAAGTCTTTCACCAATTTTCCAAAGTTCAGTATCAGGATTTTGATCTACTTCCAAATAGACCATAAAAATCTTTTTGAATGTTTCCCATCTCATTCTGTTATCTAAAATTTTTAATTTTGCGGTCGAATGTTTTCTAAGTTTAATTTTTTTATTTGGATGGTATTCATCTAATATTTTTTTAATTTGATTATTTACAGCAGACTTTTTAATAAAAAGAGGAATTTCAATTGCAAGCCATTTAGGCTCAACATTGCTTTTTTTATAAGTAGATTGAGGGAAACTTCTAAGGGGGTGATTATTAGAGTTTTCGTCAGTTAGATCTTCTTTTGGTACAACATAATAGTTTGGGTTTAAAGAAGTCCTATTTAGATTTATAACTTGAACAGATGGCGGTTTATCTAATTGTTCGGCAAACAAATATCTCCCATGAAACTTCCACCACTTATGAAATGGTAATGATGTAGATCCAAACGGCTTAATGCGCATATTTTTATAGTCTTTATTAAGTCTTAAGAAAACATAAAACCAAAAATAAATCGAATCTTTAGCAAGCTTAATTTCTTCTTCAAATTCCACTACTGGTCTTCCATAAGAACCAGTAATTTCTTTAAATAACAATAGCTTATCTTTCATTTTTATTTTTTTCCAGTTAATTTGAAACAAATAATATATCAAAATCTATATTTCTGGATGTTTATTTGTTTTGAAAATATTCTTTTTCTACAAATCAACAAAATAAGCATTGTAGTTTTTTCATTAACCCGTTGATTTGTTTAATAAAAAGGAAAATATATGTTTAATAGAGAAAATTTTGCTCCTAGTAAGGCCAATATGGCTTTTGCTAATCAAGCAATTATTCAATTAGATGGTTTAGCGCAAAGAAGAAAGCTCTGGGAATCTACAGAGTATAGAAAAGCCAATGAGATTTTGTATGACTTGTTGGCTGATAAATTAGCATTGTATAAAAGTAATTTTGTGAATGCATCTGATGCAAATAAAAGAACTCTTAGACACGAGCTTATTGTTCGATTAACAGCTGATGGAATTAGAGTTCAAAACAATACAACCATTTTAATTATGATGGTGCGTTATGTTTTTGCATCTGACCGCAAGAGAGCTCACGGATATGCTTATGTTCTCAAAGCTGCTCTTTCTCACGATGTTGAACCTAAAGACCTTCCTCAGTTCATCAAAAATTCTGGTGGGATTGAAGAAATTAAACGCAAGATGGTTGTATCAGAAAAAGCTATTGTTAATAAAGCTGAGCGTGAAAAAGCATTATTAGTCGTTAAAGCTGATCTGGAAAAAAACACTAACTTTCCATTAGCAAATGTCTCAATTAAATTGGCAAGCAATAAGGAAACTTATGCTGTTCTTGTTTCACGAGTTAATGCTCAAGGAACATCTGATGTTGTTGCGATTCTTGAAAATGCAGAAGAAAAATTTGTTGAAAGCATTCTTAAAAAGATTGCTAAAGACAAATTAGCTGTTCAAAAAGAAGATGACGCAATTAAAGCCGAAACAGCTTCATTGGGTTTAAAAACAAACGATGCTGGAATTGTAAATCAAGCTTTAGCAGCGTAATTTCAATTATGGGGTAGTTTAAAAGACTACCCCATTTTTTTTAAAGGAAAATTATATGAATAATATTAAATCAAATTATCAGCCGCAAAATATTAATGATCTAGTAATTGCTGATTCAAATATAAAAACTTATTTTGAAGATATAGTGAATGGGTATCCGCTAGAAAACATTTTGTTGCTGGGAACTAATGGAACTGGTAAATCAACTATTGCCAAATTATTGCCTGGTTTAATTGAAAAAGGTGAGTTCGCAGATCAAAGATTAGTTGGTGAGCAAGACTTTAATGTAAAAGAGGCAATATCAAAGATGAAAAATATTGTTTCATTTTCAAGTATTGTTGATAAAAAATACTTTTTTGTCATCTTTGACGAATTAGATAAAGTTAAAACAAATTTATCTGCATTTTGGCAAATGGTTGATAGTTGGCCTTCTAAAATCGTAATCATTGCAACAGCAAATGAGTATATGCATATCGATAAACCAATGCGTTCAAGATTTAAGGTATTAAACTTTCCAGCTGTTAAAGCTATTGATTTCTTACCTAGAGCATTACAGATATTACAAAATGAAAAAATTAATTTAAATCATCAATATATTTTAGGTGAGTTAAAGGTAGTAGAAACATTTGGTGATATTCGTAAATATTTAAATGTAGTTTCTGATATTCATAGAAATTATATGAATGGACGTATTCCAACCGATTTATTATCTAAGCCGGTAGTTAAATTGCCAATTTCTCCGCGCTTAACATCGGTGTAAGTTTTGAGTAGTGCTTTTCTAGCATAGTAATAGAAGTCCCCATTTGTCTTGCGAGGGTGTGTATATCAACACCTTCGCTTAAGGCAATGGTCGCGTAGGTATGTCTTAAGCTATAAAGTGTTCTTGTTTGATCTGCTTCATTCTTAAGTAAGTTAGAACACTTCATTAAACTCACAAACAATGTTCTAAAAGTTTTTGGCTGATAACCATCAGGCGTAATAAAAACTTTTCTATCTAATCTAGCATTCATCAAATCATCTAGTGTTTCGTATTTCAAACCTTGCCATTTGTATAGCCGAGTAAGACTTTCTATAAAAGCATGTTTAGCAATTAGAAAACGCGGACCTGTTTTACCTGATACCCATACCTTTAAGTATTTCTTATCCTTAATATAATGCCATTGAAGATGTTTCCATCTCACAGGCAATGCTTCTGTGCCATGCCTAATACCTGTATATAACAAGAACTCTACATAACATCGACATAGCTTTCTATTTTCTGGATAAAAGACATCATCTGCTTCTTCCCAAGTTTTCATATACTCTAAAAGATAATCCACTTCTTGTTGTGTGAAAGCAGGGCGGGCTTCACCTTTCGGGCCTTCGACTTTCATAGGTGGTATAGGTTTGTCACTGGGTATATAAGCCATACTGCGTGCGAAGTTCATAATACGGTTATAAGCACTGGAATGATTTTGTTCTGTGCTGGCTTTAGGAATTTTCCCCATTACACTTACTCGCCATTGTTCAAATTCAGCGATGTCATTGGCTGTGAGTTCTGCAATCTTTTTCTTATCGAAAAATGGGAGTAGGTATTTTTTAATCACGAAAACATAATCACGATAAATCTTTTTATGTTTGTTTAATGTTTTAGATGCGCGAATATCCTTAAGAACTAAACGTGCTACATCGCCGAATGTTTTAGCGCGAATAGGTGTGCCCATCTTTATTTTTGTTTTAAGCGTTTCAAATAAAATAACAGCTTGGGTTTTAGCTTCGTCTAGATCGTATTGACCTGTTGATAATCTTATATATTCGCCACTAGGTAATGTAATACGAGCTTGCCAGTGAACAGATTTTGGTCTGATGTATAAAGTGATTTTGCCATCAAGAAGGTGGTGTAGTTGGCTTGCGCGGTTTTGTTCTTCTTTGAAAAAGGATTGTAAATTATTCATATCCTAGCGTCCCGTTACTAGACGCTAAGCATTTTTATTTCAAACGAAAAAAAGGTCTACCGAATTTTTTTATTCGACAAATGTGTAGAAGTTTTCTCTCCACGGTCTTTTATTCAATGCCGAATTTTTAGTGTTTTGATTTACAGAGAAAGGCTGGGAGGCTTGATAGGTATGGTTTGTGGAGGCTTTGAAACTTGGGGCACGCTTTTCAATCCGCTGCTCTACCGACTGAGCTACCTGGCCATATAGAACCTCACGATAAAACCGTGAAGAAGCGGAATTATAGCAAAAATAGCCCTTTTTATCTGCCCCCAGGCAGTTATTGGTTAATCCGCGGGTTTAGTTAAACAGGTTTGAATACCATCCAGTAAATATTGATGAGTGGAAGAATCACAGCAATAGCTCCAAACACATTCCATCGCTTGCTTAACTTCCAATATTCTTCAGGGATGGATTTAGTATCAGAAAAGTTACGCACCATACGAGCTTGTTTGATTTGAGTAGGTATTAAGATGGTGATCCAAATCACACCAGATGCTATGAATAGACAGCGACCCCAGGTTAGCCATTCAATATTCCAGGTATTAGACATAAAACCATAAGACATTGAGTCACCCGCTACTACAGCTAAGAAAGCACTGGGCGCTGTAAAGACAAAGTCCGTAAGAGTGACTTGTCGTTGAGCAAACTTAATCACTCTTGGATCTTTGGTTTTATCAGCATTGAATTTCCACTAAGCAGTCACGATGATATTTCCCATAAGCAAAATAACACCAAAGATATGAATAGATTTTAGTAATAGGTATGAGCTATCCATTTATATAAACTCTTTAAGAAAAATTTAGAAAATATTTTAATTGTAATTTCAGATGGGTGGCGAGGACAAATTTGATTTTCTGAGAATTCAATCCGCTGCTCTACCGACTGAGCTACCTGGCCAGATAAAATCTCACGATAAAAACCGTGAAGAAGCGGAATTATAGCAAAAATGCTGACTTTTACCGAGTTTTAGGGGCGAAAATGGCGTGTTCAGTGCTTGAGGTGCTTATCCGTTGGTCTTTTGTAGGACTCAAGAAGTCCTTTAATTTCATCTAACTCTTCTTTTTGTATGTCAATTTTTGATGTGATACCAGCTATTTGAGATTGTATTTCAACTTCTTTGTTTTTAAGTTCTTCAATTGCTGAAACTTTTTTATTTAAGTTAGAAATTTCTCCTGATAAATTTTTAATTGAATCTTGTTGAGATTGAATAAAAGAAGACAAATAAATTGAATAACCAAAAAGTCCAATAAAAATTATATTAAAGATCACAAAACCTATCGGTTTTCCCGAAGACTCTTTTGGGCTTGAGGCTGCTTCTGATCCACCCACTAAACTAGAAACGATTTTTCGAACAATAGGTGAAACAATCATAATAGAAGGGAGGGCTACCGGCCAGGCAATAGTGAAGCTATGAAACCATCTCCGCATTAAACCAGGCGTAAATCCTGTATAGACAGCAGTTAATACGAATGACATTAGGGATGCCATCAATACAGACATAAAGATGGCAAAAATGATGGGCGTATATTTTGGATTTATTTTCATATTTATATTCTATAGTTAATTATCTATCTCAAAGTAGTTTTTGATTAATCTGCTGCTCTAGTTAAGCGTTCCGTAAAATGACGGTGGTCGTTATCCATTATCTTTATCGAATTTCTTCTCTGCTTTGGTTAAGTGATTAATTAATATATGAGATATTAAATTAATACCTGTCCCAGCATATAAAGCGGGAAAGAGATAAAGGGCGACTGAAAGTTCTGAATTAAAAAATTTATCATCTATTGTAGATATTGAATTTTTAGCAATATCGGCTAAAAGTCTTAAAAAGAAAACATCAAGCCCTGCAATAATGATTAAGCCAATACCAAATAAAACCACAGAGAATCTTGAGATTGCTCGCCTGTGCCATAAAAACCAATAAAGAAGTATTGGAAGCACAATAGAGAATAAGATTAAGCCAATAAATTCTTTTTCTATAAAAATGCTTGTTGTCATTACTTGGTATCCATAAGATCTAAATTTATAGATTCTAATATACAGATTTTTTTGAATAAATCTCGATACACAACGATACAAAAATAGTCATTGTTGAAACAATCTAGTCCTTGATATCTGTTTTAATGCTTACATCTAACTAAGGGTTGGATTTAACGAAGGAGTGTCAAATATGAAAGAGAAAATTGCAACATATATAGAAAAGAACAGTTTTATTTTAATGGTGTCTTCGTCATTAGTTTTCATTGCACTATTAATAACGCTTGTCATTTATCCCCTTGTTTCTCAAGCTGACGAAGATCATGAGGGCTGGAGGGTTAAACATGCACAGATGATTGAAGAAAAAATGTATCAACTACATGATCGATTAAAGCTTAATTCTCAGCAAGAGAAATCATGGCTTACGTTTTCTGAGCAAATGAAAAATGAAGATCATCATAAGGAATGGGATAAGCAAAAGATGAATGCATTACCGACACCAGAAAGATTAGATCTCATGATGGCCCATATGAAAAAAAGACAAGAACGCATGGAGTCTCATATCAAATCTATTAAATCTTTCTATGCACAGCTCTCAGCTGAACAAAAGAAATCTTTTGATGAGTCTTTTAGAGAATTTGAACACAAATGGCATCATGAAAAAGAAGGAAGAGAGAGATCAGAAAGACATCGTGATTGATTAACTAAAGTGGTTTAAATGCTGCTTTGACCCCGCATAAAGACTCCCTTTCTGTATGCGGGGCTTTTTATTGTTACAAATTGATACTTAAAGATTATAAGCAGAGCCCTTCGACTTTAATCAACTATGGTTTAATGATAAAACATAGAGACTTTATTATGACTTCACTAGCCATTCAAAATCATCCTAAACCACATATTCTTATTGTCGATGACGACAAAGAGATAAGAACATTGTTATCTGAAATTTTAGAAAAAAATGAGTTGATCATTTTTCAGGCATCACAAGGCTCCGAAATGAGAGATATTCTAAAATCAAAAAAGATTGACTTGATGATTTTGGATATTAACTTACCTGATGAGGATGGTATTTCATTATGTAAAGAAGTGAGATCTTTATCTTCTCTCCCAATTATTATGCTCACCGCAAAAACAAGCCCCATAGAAAGAGTCATTGGATTAGAAACAGGCGCAGATGATTATGTTTGTAAGCCATTTGAACCTATGGAACTTGTATCACGAGTCAGAAGCCTGCTCAGACGATCAAAACTAAATTCAAATTCAGACAAACAATCTGAGGAAGCCTCCAAAATACATTTTGATTCATGGACGCTTGATGTTTTAGGTCGCCACTTATTAAGAGAAGATGGCATGATTTTATCTCTCTCCACATCCGAATTTAATTTATTGAAGATGTTTATAGATCATGCAAATCAAGTCATGAATCGTGATCAAATTATGGACCATATATATGGTAGAGAATCCGGACCTTTTGATCGCTCTATTGATATTCAGGTGTCTCGACTTCGAAATAAAATAGAACATAACCCTAAGTCACCCGCGATCATTAAAACGGTGAGAAGCGAAGGCTATTTATTTACTTCTAAGATATCGACTTCTATATGATTTTTAAAAATCTTTATCGATCTCTTACCGCACAATTCTTAATGATTTTTATTGGTGGGACTATTCTGACAGCATTTCTTATCTTCACATTATCAGAATTTGAGCGTCGTGATGTGGTCAGTCAAAATCGTTATAAACGAATTGCAGAAAAAGTTGAAGTGGCTTATTTAATTATGGAATCTGTCCCCAAAGAATTAAGGGTGAAAGAAGCTACTATATTAAATGAAACAAATATTAGTATTGATTTTCCTAAAACAAATATTAATCCAATTAAAGAGCAAGCTAATAAACAAGATTTATTGCAAGAAGCATTGCAAAAAACACTAAAAAATTCTTCAAATATATATAGTGAAGAAATAGATCCTTCATCGTGTCAAAAAAATCATAATAGCGATGGAATTAAAAAAGCTAATTTTTCGTGTCTCTCAATCTATACCTCTTTATCTGATAACACTCCAATTCACTTCAAAGTAAAGTTAAGAGAGATAAAACCACCAACACTCTCCAACCGTTTTATCTTAAATACATCTATTTTCTTAGTTGTTATTTTTTTCTTAGCCCTTTATGCATCTTATATTGCAACTAAACCTTTAAGATTGCTTGCAAAGGCTGCTAAAGATTTTGGTAATAATATCGAAACAGAATCTTTAATTGAAAACAAAGGACCTTACGAAGTAAGAGAAGCCGCCAAGGCATTTAATGCTATGCAATCAAGTATTAAAAGCTATGTAGAAGAAAGAGTATTTATGTTAGCTGCTATAACACATGATCTTCAAACTCCTCTAACTCGATTAAGATTAAGGTTAGAAAAAGTCTCTGATGAAGAACTTAAGTCAAAATTGATTGAAGATTTATCCTCTACGCAAAAAATGATTCAAGAAGGTTTAGTATTTTTTAGAAGTATTAATATTTCTGAGCCATTTAAAAAAATTGATCTTAATTCACTTCTAGAATCGATATGTGAAGATGCAAAAGAAGCAGGTCATGACGTTTCATATAATTCTGAAATAAAAAATCCTATGCTAGGTAATGTTGAAGCATTAGGCCGTTCAATTACCAATATTATTGATAATGCTGTGAAATATGGAAAATTTGCGCATGTATCAGGAAGGGAAGAAGATCGTAAAGCAATTATCACTATTACCGATGGTGGTAAAGGTATTCCAGAAAATCAGATGGAAACCGTTTTTGAGCCATTTAAGAGATTAGAAAATTCAAGATCAAGAGATAGTGGTGGAACAGGACTTGGATTAACAATTGCTAGAATCATTGCCTTAAAACATGGTGGCAATATCAAACTTAATAATGCGAACGAAAAAGATTTAGGCTTAGTTGTCACGATAACTCTTCCGCTTCAAATTAATTGATACATATCGATACAAATCTATCGGTAATTTAAAGAATCTATTTACATTTGATGTCTCATCTGAAGTGCGTAATGTTCAGCAATGCACTCAAATAAAAACTTCTCAACAAATACTAGAGGGCTATATAGCCTCACTCAGATATAGCGGACATGAAACAGACGTATTTACTAACAATCAATATAACGTTGGTGATCGCGTTCGTGTAAGAGTTGGTGTTTCTTTGGATTAATCTAAAACCAATTCATAGTAAAGCTTGCTAACATGGATGTCTCGCAATATCTCGATAATTAACCAAAAGGAAAATCAATGAAATTATTAGTAGCAGCAACAATAGCAGCATCAATGGTATTGCCATTATCTTCTTTTGCTGAAGATGCAAAAACACTTCAAGTCAAACAATCCATCGACATTAAAGCTGAATCAGCAGCAGTATGGGCTAAAGTAAGTAACTTTAACGATATGGGTGCATGGCATCCTGCAGTTAAAAAGACTGAAATCGTTTCAGGTAAAAATAATGAAAAAAATGCAGTGCGTGTTTTAACACTTCAAGATGGTGGCACCATCAAAGAAAAACTTCATAACTATGATGCTAAAAAACAAACTTTCAAATACGAAATTTTAGAAGGTGTTTTACCAGTGTCTAAATATGTATCTACATTAAGCGTTGCACCTACTAAAGCTGGTGTAACAACAGTGACATGGGAAAGCTCTTTCAAACGTAAAGACTTATCTAAAACCCCTGCAAAAGGTCAAACAGACGAGGATGCAACAAACACTATCAACGGTGTTTATAAAGGCGGTTTAGATAATCTTAAAAAGATTAGCGAAACTAAGTAATTAGCTTTAATTAAATAAACCCTGTTTAACTTTAAGTTGGGCAGGGTTTTTTATTGTTTTTTAAATGAGTGTCAAAACTTTTGACACTCGTCACCCTAACCTTAAATGTCCTTTTAAATGACATTCAAAAATCCAGCGCCATAGGTTATGAAAAGTTATTTAGATTTTTTTGATTTTTTAGGGCTAGGTAATTCAGAGATGTGTTTTATACCCAAAAGAGAAGATAACAACTTTTCAAGACTACCACCAATCATCAGAATAAACATAATAAAGCCTAAAGATAAGGATCCTAGCAATATAGCACCTGCTCCAAAACAAGCTCCAAGAAGACCACATATCCATATACTTGCTGCCGTCGTTAATCCATGAACAGATTGCGTATTATTTTCTTTAATGATCACACCCGCAGATAAGAAACCAATGCCTGTGATGACACCTTGAAGCACTCGACTAATTACTTCGGCATTATTTGGTTGAATTGTATCTATCAATAGAACGATCGCAGCTGATCCTATAGAAACAAGGCTATGCGTTCTGATGCCTGCTGATTTGTGATGGATCCAACGATTTAGACCTAGCACTATTCCAGATACTAAAGCTAGGCTTAATCGAATTAATATTTCATTGATAGGCATTGATAATTCCATGGTTAAATAATCTTACAAGGAATAATTGCATCTTCATCAAACCAATAGACCGCACACATTCTGTGATATCCATCAGCAATAATGACTTTGCCATTAATTTTGTCACGAACTAGAAGAAGTGGTGACAATGATTTACCATCCGTAATTTTCTTTTTATCTTTCTTAACGTGAGAATTACTAATTCCAAGCAAAGATAAGTTAGAGGCCCTAAAAATATCTTTAGATTTAAATGTTTGAACTTTAGCCAGTTTTAATTTAGTAATAAAGTTTTTAGCTACTTTTGCTTCATAGAGAAGGTTTAAGTAAGATTCGGCCGCAGGGTAATCATGCTCCTCTGGTAATTTAAGCCATTTAATCTTTTTAATTTTAGACATTTTAAATTCCTTAAGAAATATATATTTTGATTATAGGCTTAAACATGGAGCATCAAAACTTTTGACAGTTATTATCTTGATCGGTGCACAACAACTTGTGAATACGGCGGTTTAATCTTTGCTTTTTGAAATCCTTGCCTCATCAAACGCAAATACTCACGTTTAATATTTGAATGCTCCATGGCTTGTGTCTTTATTCTCGCTTTAATGACTAGATTAGATTCATTAAGACGATCTACGCCAGAAATTTCAATATCAGACAACACTTTATTTTTAAAAGTTAGAGATTTCCTTAATTTCTTACTTGCCTCTTGCATAAGCTCGATCGCTTTATCAAGATTAACTTCATAACCTAAAGCTATATCAAATGTTGCATATGAAAAATCTCGTCCCATATTAGTCACGATACGAATTTGTCCATTAGGGATGAAATGAACAAAACCATCGTAATCTCGTAGTCTCACATAGCGGAGTGTAATTTCCTCAACTGTGCCCTCATACCCTTCAATCTTAATTGAATCACCTTGTCTTATTTGATCTTCAATGAGAATAAATAAACCACCCACATAGTCTTTCACTAAAGATTGTGCGCCAAATCCGATAGCTACACCGACGATACCTGCTGCACCTAATATGGGAGCGATGTTAATCTTCAGCTCACTTAATATCAGCATAAAAGCGATTAAGTAAATGGTGACAGACGCGATATATCTAAAAACTCTCCCTAGTGTGTTAACTCTTGTTACAGCATCTTGATCTCTAGAATTCTTGGCTATTTCATAACCAAATAAGTTAATTGCCCGACGTATAAGATTGGTAAGAAGAAGTGCAATGATAATGATTGCTGAAATCTTGAAGAGCGTTGACATCGAGGTGCCTAGTCGATGCGCAATTGTTTCTATATTATCTAAAAAGTGTAAATCCATTTACTTATTATAAAATAAATAGAGATAACTTAATTTAATTAGTTATGAATATCGTAATGCACATTCATCAACTCTTCCTTTAGGTTAAGTTGAATAATATCGTGAATAGCTACCCAGTCTTCGCTGTAATTTTTTTGAAGATACTGCATGAGGCCTGTCAGATTCATCCAATCTTCAATCATAAGATCAGCACTCTTATGAGAAAACTGTTTTCTATTTTGCAAACTACTAAAATACATCTCTAAGAATTGCTCTTGATAAGCTTTATCAATTTCTTTTAATAGCTTTTTTGATGTCTTATATTCATAAAGTTCATCTTCTAGTTCTTTCAAGAAATACTTATCCTTATGCTCAACAAGTAGTTTTGCTATAGTCTTCATCTAGAAATAAAAAGCCATTTCATTTAATCCATAATCATTCTCAAGTCTTGATTGATGATGGAAGCTGTAATGCGCATTCAGTAATTCATCTCTTAAATTAAAGAAAATTATTTCTTGTATGGCTGACCAGTCTTTTGGGTAGTTGTTATATAGGTAATCATCTAGATTAGAAACTGCCATCCACTCTTCCATCATTTCAACAATCATATAAGGTGTTGGTTTTTTAATTTTTTCTAAATCACTAAAACTTGGCTCTAAAAAATCAAGCGTATATACATCATCTATCTCTTGAATAAGTTTTGGTGATATTGGGAAATGATCTAATTCTTGTTTGATGACATTATTAAAGAATTTTTGTTTTGAATTTAAAAGGATTTTGGAAATGGTTGTCATAGGTAGGGGCCTTTAAAGTTAATTAATCAGCAATACCTATCTTAAGTATGAATTGTGATAGTTTAGAGAAGGAATTATGAAGCCTTGATTACAAGGGTACAAAATATAGAAAGGTCAAAAAAATGGCTACAAGTAATAATATAAAAATATGATTACTTTTTATCGTAAGCCAAATTTTTTGAGCTAATTTTTCGATTAATTTAAACATGCTATTTAATAAATTCACTCGCGTAATAACTAAGACAAATGGAAATAAATAGAACGATTATAAAAATAACTAAAAATGCTTGATCTTCTTTAGATATTTTTAGTGGCAAATACTGCTTACTAAAACCAATTATTTTTTTTACTAGCTTGTTCATACACAAAATTAAGCCCCTATAAAGGGGCTTAAAGGAACTTTTCCAGAAAACTTTAAGGAGAAACAACGAACTACACGATTATGTTACCAAAAAGAACTCTGAGAATTATGACAACGGATTAATATTCGTTTTATTGAATGTATCCACAAAATCTGTGGATAAGTCTGTGCGTTAATTTTGAATAAGAGTAAAACGCTTATGATTTTTAAGGTTATTTCTAAATCGATTATTTTTTAAGCAATCGAGTTAATAAATCTTTCCAACTCTTTCTCAAGTAATTGGCCAATAGTATTTTTGTCAATATCGTTGATTGCACCACAAATTAAAAATTACTTAAAATACTGGTTAAAAGTAATTAAGAATATTTTATAAATCAGCATCAAAATTTTTGGCGATTTAAATTTATCTAAAATTGTTTTCTCAATCAAGAGAAGACAGGATCTTTGTCTCTAAATTACCAAGGTAGATTCGGGGTGTATAAACCACATCTTAAAAACAAGTAAAATAATATCTATGAAAACCCCACCTCAAATCACTCTCAAAGAAGCTTTTTTTTATTGGTTAAAACTTGGCTTTATTAGTTTTGGTGGGCCAGCAGGTCAAATTTCAATCATGTATCAAGACCTCGTTGAAAATAAACGGTGGATTTCTAAGAAACGATTCTTGCATGCGCTTAATTTTTGTATGTTACTACCTGGCCCAGAAGCCCAACAACTTGCCACTTATATTGGTTGGCTGATGCATAGAACATTAGGAGGGCTCATTGCAGGACTACTTTTTGTATTGCCATCTTTTCTTATATTAGTTTTATTAGGATTCATCTATATGTCTTATGGTGAATTACCTTTTATCAAAGCAATATTTAGTGGCATTAAGCCGGCAGTGGTCGCTATCGTATTATTTGCGGCTTATCGTATTGGACAAAGAACGCTACATAACTTCATTTTGAGTTCGATAGCTATGGCTTCTTTTATCGCCATATTCTTTTTAAAACTTCAATTTCCTCTTATTGTTTTATCAGCTGCTGTAATAGGTTGGATAGGTAGTTATCGTTATGCCAAATATTTTGAATCACATATCCATACAACCTTTAAAGAAAATACAAAGCATCAGCCATCAATCATTGATGACAACACTGCTATTCCCATATACGCAAAATACAACACTCATAAGCTCATTAAAATATTAGTAACTGGATTATTGATTGGTATCATCAGCTTCTCTTCTTTAATTTATATTTATGGGCTTGATCATTTACTCACTCAAACTGCATTATTTTTTACTAAAGCCGCTTTATTAACTTTTGGTGGGGCCTACGCAGTCTTGCCTTATGTGTATCAAGGGGTAATTGAGCATTACCATTGGATATCTCCACAGCAGATGATCGATGCTTTAGCGCTTGGCGAAACAACACCTGGCCCATTGATCATGGTCATAACTTTTATTGGATTTGTGAGCGGATGGGTGAATAACTTCATGCCAAATCTAAATCCTATATACTCAGCATTACTTACAACTACTGTTGCTACATTTTTTACGTTTTTACCGAGCTTCATTATGATTTTTGTAGGCGCACCTTTAATAGAATCAACCAGAAAGAATATTAAGTTTGCAGCACCTCTCACCGCAATTACTTCCGCAGTTGTAGGAGTAATTTTAAATCTAGCTTTATTCTTTGCTTATCACGTATTTTGGAATGAGCAAGCATCGGCTATTAGTTATGTATCAATACTAATTACCGTTATTTCCTTAATTGCTTTAATAAGATTTAAAACTAATATCTTGTATGTAATTTTTGGGAGTTGTATCGCAGGGATAGTTTTATCAGCTTTTTGAATGATCCGTCAAAAGTTTTGACACTTAGCATTTTAAATCCCTGAATTACTAGACTCTAAGGGTCTATAATTTGTCATCTAAAACTTAAATCTCTCATTTTGCTTAATAGTCTCAAATCACTACCAAGAACGGTATGGCTCATCGGTTTAATTAGTTTTATTAACGATAGTGCAAGTGAATTACTTTATCCTTTAATTCCTCTTTATCTTACGTCTGTTTTGTTGGCAGGACCTAAAACATTAGGTTTGATTGAAGGTATTGCTGAAGCTACATCAAGTATTCTTAAATTATTCTCAGGCTATATTGCTGATAAAACGCGTAAAACAAAAATCTGGATTGTATGGGGGTATTTTTTAGCAGGCTTTGGAAGACCCCTCATCGCTTTTGCGAACTCATGGATATGGATTCTTCTCATTCGATTTACAGATCGTGTAGGCAAAGGATTGAGATCGTCACCTCGCGATGCATTATTAGCGATTAATGTAGAAAAGAAACATCATGGTTTAGCCTTTGGTCTTCATAGATCAATGGATAATGCAGGTGCTATTGTGGGCCCCTTATTAGCAGCAGTTTTGATGGCTCATCAAGTGCCAATAAAAGATATCTTTATGTGGGCAATCGTACCGGGCATTCTGACTTTTATTTTGACCCTTTACTTAAAAGAGCCCCACCAAAAATTACCTCAACAAAATATCAAATTTAGTTGGACATTAAAAGGCTTGTCTCTTACATATAAACGTTATCTTTTGGTGGTAGGTATTTTTACCTTAGGCTCTGCATCCGACATGTTTTTATTACTTCGTGCAAGAGAGCTTGGTGTATCGCTTTATCAAATTCCTATTCTCTGGGCGAGTGTATCTTTAGTAGCAACACTCTTTAGCACGCCGCTCGCATCACTTTCAGATACTTATGGCAGAAAGAATTTCATTCTCATTGGTTGGAGTTGTTACGCTACTATTTTTATTCTTATGGGTTTTTCAGTAATGAGTATTACATCTGTCTTTATGCTATTCGCTCTCTTTGGATTATTTAAGGCAAGCACTGAAGGTGTTGAAAAAGCATTAGTCGCTGATATGGCCCCCAAAGGCAAAATGGGCACTGCATTTGGATGGTTTAATTTTATGAGTGGGCTGATGTTATTCCCTGCATCATTTATTTTTGGAACATTGTATGAATCTTATGGGCCGCATGTAGCTTTCAATTTCTCTGCTAGCTGTGCAAGCATCGCAGTATTATTAATGGCGACATGGGTATTTAAAAAATCGAAACCAATATAGTTTAAATATTATTTAACTAAACATTAGCTTTAATTAGCAACGATCAGTTGATCCCAATTTGTCGTGTAGTTTCTTGATTTAAATTGGGATCTCATTTCCCATTCTTTTGTTACACCTTCACTGCCTAATTTTAATTTACCTTTCCATCTTTGATTGATGGTATCCATAACTTTCATACGTGAATGTGAAATTGAGTCGTTAAATAAATTAGCTTGGATGTTATGTTTGGAAGTTAAGTTACATAATGTAACGCCTGCTTTTTGATAATCAAAACCTTCACGGAAAATATAATCTAATCCTAACAAGGCGGCATTGGTTAATACCATAGTGTCATCAGTGGGTTGAAATAATGGAATGTTGACTCCATTGGCGTATTGTTTCTTATCATCATGCGGACTCGTTCTGATATAGACATAAATAGAAGTCGCGACTGACTCCTGTTTTCTCATTCTTTCAGCAGCGCGAGTGGTATATGAAGTTACAGCTTCTATAAGTTCTTGTTTATCCTTGACTCGCCTTCCAAAAGAACGAGACACCATAATTTCTTTATTAGGCTCTTCTATATCTTTTAATTCCATACACATCACACCATTCAATTCGCGTACGGTTTTTTCTAAAACAATACTAAATTGTTGGCGAATGTAATCAGGATCTGCGTGTTTTAAGTCTAGGACAGAGATGATCCCAAGCATATTAAGTTTAGGCGCTAACGATCTACCCACACCCCACACTTCATTAACTGCAATATGACTCATCCAAGTATCAAGCGTATCTTCTTCCATGACATTTAAATTACATACACCTTTAAATGATGGATTCTTTTTTGCAATATGATTGGCCAACTTAGATAAGGTTTTAGTAGATCCTATACCAATAGATACAGGGAGTCCTGTCCATTGTTTAATTTTAGATTTAATTTGCTGACTGTATTTGATGAGATCTTTAGACTTGAATGAAGATAAATCTAGGAATGATTCATCTACAGAATAAATTTCTTGATCGGGACTAAATTTAGATAAGAGAGACATGACACGATGGCTCATATCTAAGTACAAAGTGTAATTGGAAGAGACCGCAGTTAATTTACCGGCATTAACGATATCTCTAATTTTAAAGAATGGGATACCCATTTTGATGCCAAGTACTTTAGCTTCATTGGAGCGAGAAATAGCACAACCATCATTATTGCTTAATACAACAACCGGCTTATTTTCTAGTTTAGGATTGAATACTCTTTCACAGCTAACGTAGAAGTTATTAACATCAATTAATGCGATGGCTTTCACAATTTCAATAATCTTAAATGTAGTATTAGGGACGAAAAACTCTTTCTCTTAATGACAAAGGACCATGCCGTAGACCGCGCCAAGCCATAAGCCCATCGTTGTAAGCATAGAGATTAAGAAACCAGGACCTCTTTTTTTAGCATCTTTTTCATAAGAATCTGCATACCAAATACGACCTACAATCCATAATAAGCCGCCTACACCCGCACCTTTATCGCTCATATAGATGGCATATAACCAAAGTGACGGAATAAAGATTACGAAATTTTCTAAGGTATTCATTTGAACGCGGTAGATACGTTCAAATACTTTATTGCCTGTAACGGCCGGCGCTTGAATTTTATATTTATGACGAGCGCGGCTTACATTAAATAATGTAAACCAAACTAATAAAGTTGAAAGTAAAGTAATCGCTGAAGCGTTGAATAATGAAATCATATTAATCTCCAAGTTGTTTTATACATTTTATAACTTTTTTGTTAAATATATTCTTGAATAATTTATTGATAAGCGTATTTTATTAGAACTAAATGAGCTTATCTAAAAGGAGATAGTTATGGCTAGCATTTATGGCAACCAACATAGAAAACTTCAAGACAGCTTTGATACTAGAAAGCTAGCTGACCGTATTGAGGAAATTACGGTTAAACAAGAGTTTGATGAAGACACCAAAGGCTTCATTGAAACTCGAGATATGTTTTTTCTATCCACCATAGATCATACAGGAAGGCCAACCGTTTCATACAAAGGTGGCGACCCAGGTTTTGTAAAGGTGATTGATAACACAACGCTCGCTTTCCCGAGTTACGACGGTAACGGTATGTATATGTCCATGGGTAATATCACTGAAAATAATAAAATTGGTATGCTCTTTATTGCTTTTGATAAGCCTCATCGTATTCGTGTCCATGGATTAGCATCTATCGATAAAAATGACCCATTATTAAGTGAATACAAAGAAGCCGATTTAGTGGTGAGGGTGAAACTTACAGATCTTTGGCAAAATTGCCCACGCTATATTCATCGATATCACAAAGAAGATGCATCTCGTTACGTGCCACGAGATAAGTGCGAAACACCTTTAGCTGGCTGGAAACAAACAGACATCGTTCAGGATGTTTTGAGCAAAGAAGATTCCGAAAAAGCTAAAAATTTAGGTGTGATTGAGATTGGCGAATGGATTGAAAAAATAAAAGCGGGAGATCCGACCGCTTAATTATTTATAAAATAGATGCTTTTTGCGAGGCAAACTGTTTTTTAAGTAAAGATTGAATAGCCCAGTAAGCCATGAGGTAGCTCATCGTATAGATAAGGCTTTGAGGTAAATATTCCCATCCAGTTTGCATACTTTGTTTGATAGTAATATCAGGGAAAGTGCCAGAAAGTAAATTATAAGTTTGGGTTGAGATTAGGAATGATATAAGTGTTGCAATAACACCGAATAAAGAAAACTTTAAAAAATCTTTTGTATTTGCGATACTTAAGCCAAAAAACCACATGATTCCGTAAGAAGGTAATAAACCTAAATAACCTAAGTTAATTGGAATTTGATATGCACTATTCATTGATAAAGTTACAAGATCAATTGCAACGCTAAAAGAAAGTAGAGAAATAAACCACTTAGGTTTTTTTAAAAGTAAGCCACCAATTAAAAAAAGTGCAAAACTTGCATCAGGAAGAGAAACAGAAGTTAAAAGATGGCTTCCTCTGGTTAAAACCATCAAGAATACTATTATCATAATCGCTGTATATTTTTTAAGAAATAAATTCATGACCATATTGTAATTGATTTTTAATAAGTTATTTTGAATTTTCAGAATTAAATGGAATATATTGAACTGTTAAAAAGGCACCAAAGTCTGGGGTGTGGAATCCATTTACTACTTGATATGAACGATCAAATAGGTTCTCTACTCGAAGATTGGCTGACCAATTTTCATTATATTTATAGTTCGCAAATAGATTAACGACAGAGTAGCCACTATTGAATGTATCATTGCCCGTTGCAAAAGAAGTGTCAAGGGTGTTGCCTGATACTAGCATTTGACTTCCTAAAGTAAATTGTTTGATTGGGTAGCTTAATTCAAAAGAACCAAATTCTTGTGCACGTCTTTTGAGTCTAGTATGGGTTGTTACATCAATAGAATTTTGAAATGTCGCTGACATTTTAAATGTAATGCTATTAATAATAGTTTTTGCTGAGAACTCAATCCCATTATTCTTAGCTTTATTAATATTTTCCCATGAATTAAACCCTAAGCCGTTTACTGGCCCAGTTTGTGAAAATAAATCTTTACTTTCTCTGTTAAAATAAACTATACGACCTAGCGTGTTACCTTCAAAATATTGCAAGCTTAACTCTTTGGATTTGTCTCGTTCTGGCTTGAGATTTGGATTGGCTCCTGAACCAGGTCCGCCAAATAATTGACCCAACGAAGGCGCATCGAATGCGTTGGATAAATTGCCGGCTATTTTCCAATGGTTTATTAAGTCATAACTTAATCCACCGAGTCCCGTTGTGGAGCTAAGATTAGTGTTGGTTGCATCATGCCGCACATTGAGTTGTAATCCAATATCATTAAATTTTGATGTGTAGCCCGCAAAGATACTGTTAGTAGTTCTTGCCGAATTAACTGCTGGTGATCCATCGGTATTTGGAACTTGAAAATACATATCACTAGCTTTTGCTCTTGCGTGCCGTGATTCTAAACCTATGAGCATCGTTTGATTATCACTCAAGACAAAATCATTTTCCCATAAAACATTTGTTTGATGCGTGTTATAAGTACCAATCGAAACGCCGCTAAGGTTATCATCGTTGTAATTAAAACGATTAGCTGTATTTGAGACCACTACGGCTACTTTAGAGTTCCAATAGCTGGTTATTACATCCTTTGAGTATGCTTGCATTAAAAGCTGTTTTGAATCTTCTCTTTGCATCAGATCTAAACCAGAGTTGCTTTCATCAAAGGGGGCAATTCGACTCGCATTAGAACCGCTATCATTTTTGACTTTGAATTCAGACGCCAGAATTTTTATGCCAAATTCATGATCTTTAGATATAAATTGAGAAATATTTAGAGATACATTATTTGAAGAAAATGGATTGTTGCTTGGATTTGGAACTTGACCAAAAGCAATATTTTTAGCATTTGCATCAAATGTTCTAAATCCATCTGTTTGTTGATGATTGTAAGAAATATCAAACTTTGTATTATCGTATTTGTTCTTATAACCTACAATTATATTTTCAGAAGATCGACTTCCATAAGAAGCTGATCCATATGGCCCATAGTTATCATTACTTGATTTTGTAAAAATTTGGATAACACCACCTGCTGCATTGGAGCCATAAAGAGCGGAAGCATTTCCCCGAATAATTTCAATGTGGTCTATTTGACTAATGGGTATGTTCTGAAGTGATGGGCCATTTGTGAATTCATCGACTATATTTAAGCCATCAACTAAGACTAATACCTGATTTGAATTAGCGCCCCGCATAAAAATAGAGCTTGATAAACCTATACCACCAGATCTCCTAACTTCCATCCCAGGCTCACCTTGAAGTATGTCAATTAAATCTTGAGGTTTTTGTCGGTCTATATCTTCTCGTGTAATGACACTTACTGATGTCATGACATTGCTGAGTCTTTGTTCTTGGCGATTACCAATAACGACGATGGGATTAAGATCAACATCTTCCGCAAATAATGAAGATGAGAAAATATTTAAACATAAAGCAATAGGAATAATTTTTTTCATAGCATTTCTAAATAATCATGCAACCCCGCATGAGATTAATTAATAGAAATACTTGAGGAAGAAATAAAAGTGAAAGCTAACTATTTCAATACCACTCCCCGTAGTATTTCTGTGTGAGTTATTAGGCCGGTCTCCGGACTCGTAAGATTTGATTCATAGCCTTCCCGAAATAAATTCAGTGGCATGTATATGAATCCACGCTTACTTACCGTTGCGGGGGCAGTATAGGAATTGTAATTAAACTCACCTATTTCCCAGTTTCAATGTTTTCTTAAATAAAGATAAACCTTAAGAAGACATCACCTAACAACTTGAAAATATCGTATCACATCTTTGCTATACTAAAACTTAACGGTTTATAAATTTATTGATTGCAATGCAAAGGATATTTAGTTATGGCAAGAACAGTGAAATGTGTGAAGCTAGGTAAAGAATTAGATGGATTAGATTTTCCGCCGTATCCAGGACCTTTAGGTAAACGTATTTATGAGAATGTTTCTAAAGAGGCTTGGGCAGGATGGCTTAAACATCAAACGATGTTAGTGAATGAGAACCGATTAAGTTTTGTGGATCCGGCTGCACGTAAATATTTAACAGAACAAACCGAAGCTTATTTTTTTGGTGATGGTGCGGATAATGCATCAGGATATGTACCGCCTAAAAGCTAATTAGAACATATAGACGAAAAAAAACACTTCCGAGGAAGTGTTTTTTATTTAGCAAATAAATTATTCAGCAAGTGTCTTTTTAATTTCTTTAATTGATGCGTGTCTGATATCAGCACCCTTCACAGCATAGACAATATGTTCAGAAATATTTTTACAGTGATCACCAATACGCTCAAGAGCTTTTGTTACTACAAGAAGTTCAAGCGATACTGAAATTGCTTTTGAGTCTTCAAGCATATAAGTGAGAAGCTCTCTAATTGTTGCACGATATTGATCGTCAACTGCCTCATCCTTTTTTGCGATCTCAACAGTTTTACTAATATCAAGTCGCGCAAATGAGTCTAAAACCGTTTTAAGCATAGAGTGCACCGCTTCGACCATGAGTTTAATTTCGCCAATTTTGATTTTTTTGATATTTGGATTTTCGTTAACACGAATAGTTGTACGCGCAATTTTTGTGGCTTCATCCCCAATACGCTCTAAGTCTGTAATCGCCTTAAGAATCATAATGATCATACGAAGGTCACCTGCTGCAGGTTGTCTTTTTGCAATAATGCGAGAAGCTGCTTCGTCAATTTCCATTTCGAGCTTATTAACTGCATCGTCGATCTTGATCACTTTATTGGCTAATTCGACATCGTCTTTTTTCAGGGATTCAATAGCTTGGAGAATATTTTCTTCAACCAAGCCACCCATTTTTAGAACCTGAGCTCGGACTGCCTCTAGTTCTATGTCGTATTCTTTATAGCTGTGTTCTGTAACCATATTTTGGAACCTTTATAAATACTTACAAAAAATTAACATTTTATTTTATTACTTATATATGACATTTTTAAGACTTAAAAAGTTTATTTTTTGAAAGTCTTAACCCCGTCGTTTGTGGCTAATAAAAGCACATTTGCAGGCCTTGCGGCAAATAGACCGTTTGTGACCACACCTACGATTTGATTGATAGTGGCTTCCATCGCAACAGGATCCTTAATCACAAGACCATGAACGTCCAAGATGACGTTACCGTTATCCGTCGTGAAATTTCTTAATTGAGGCTGTCCGCCTAATTTAGTGAGTTCTCTTGCCACATAGCTCTTAGCCATCGGAAGGACTTCCACAGGTAGTGGAAACTTGCCTAATACCGGCACATATTTTGTTTCATCACAAATACAGATAAAGGTTTTTGCAACTGCCGCTACAATTTTTTCTCGAGTTAAGGCACCACCACCACCTTTGAGCATATGCATGTGCTCAGTGATTTCGTCTGCACCATCGACATAAATGTCCATGCTATTGACGCTATTAAGGTCAAAAACTTCAATCCCATGTTTGCGTAAACGATCTGCTGAAGCTTCGCTACTCGCAACTGCACCATCAATCTTATGTTTTACTTTTGCTAATTCATCGATGAAGTAATTTGCTGTAGAGCCGGTGCCCACACCAATGATGCCAGACTTCACATATTCAATCGCAGCCTTTGCAACTTGTTGTTTTAATTCGTCTTGCGTGAATGCCATTTTTACTTAAACCTTTATATTTTATTTATAATGATGCTTTAATATCTATCATACACGCCAAGGCGACTCTTGAAAATTAGCATATGAAGAATGACTACGTAAAACGTATTAATGAAGCGCGTGTATATGACGTAGCAAAGAAGACCCCGCTTGAATTTCAAACACATCTTTCAAGTCGTTTTCATAATCAGATTTTCTTAAAACGGGAAGATTTGCAACCCGTCTTTTCATTTAAATTACGTGGCGCCTATAACAAGATGGCAGGTTTATCCAAAGCCCAGCTTGATAAGGGCGTCATCGCAGCTTCTGCTGGCAACCATGCACAGGGCGTTGCGTTAAGCGCACAAAAATTAGGATGTCGTGCAGTCATCGTCATGCCCACAACAACTCCACATATCAAGGTGGATGCTGTAAAACATCGAGGGGCTGAAGTGGTGCTTTGGGGCGATTCTTACACTGATGCTTATAAGCATGCGCTTGAGATCGAGAAAAAAGAAGGTCTTACTTTTGTACATCCCTATGATGATCCAGATGTCATCGCAGGTCAGGGTACGATTGCTAAGGAAATTTTAGATGAATATAAAAAACCTATTCATGCAGTGTTTACTTGTGTGGGTGGAGGCGGCCTTCTAGCGGGGCTAGCGACATACATCAAAGCGATGAGGCCCGAAATCAAAGTGATCGGTGTGGAGGCTAAAGATGCTGAAGCCATGACTTTGTCTTTAAAAGCAGGAAAGCGTGTAACGCTTGATCAAGTAGGATTATTTGCAGATGGTGCTGCTGTCAAAGAAGTGGGTGAGGTTACCTTTCCTCTTTGCCAGTCATACGTTGATGAAATGATCGTGGTTGATAACGATGCAATTTGCGCTGCTATTAAAGATGTATTCGAAGACACAAGATCTATTCTAGAGCCCGCTGGTGCACTATCCGTTGCGGGTATGAAGGCTTATATCAAGAAGCATAATTTAAAAGACGAAACTTTGATTGGTATTGCATCAGGCGCCAATATGAATTTTGATCGCTTACGTTTTGTAGCTGAGCGTGCTGAGATTGGTGAAAAAAGAGAAGCCGTGTTAGCCGTGACTATTCCTGAAAAACCAGGCGCATTTAAAAACTTCTGTAAGTTATTAGGTCAGCGCAATATTACTGAATTTAATTATCGTTTTTCAGATCCTAAAGAAGCGCACATTTATGTGGGGCTAGCGACAAATGATACGGACGAGCCATCACAGCTTAAAGCTATGCTTGATAAAGAAGGCCTGCCCACAATTGATTTGACTAACAATGAAGTGGCTAAACTTCACTTAAGACACTTAGTGGGCGGACACGCACCACAAGCTAAAAATGAAATGTTGTTTAGATTTGAATTTCCAGAAAAGCCAGGCGCTCTTATGAAATTTTTAGAGACGATGGGACACAATTGGAATATCAGTTTATTCCATTATCGTAATCATGGCGCTGACTTCGGTCGCGTCTTAGTTGGCATGCAAGTGCCGCCTGAAGATGAAATTAATTTTGAAGTCTTTTTGAATCAATTAGGCTATCCCTTCTGGGATGAAACAGATAATCCAGCCTATAAACTTTTCTTAGGTTAATACTTCCTTATTTTCATGAGTCATTTAAGGGAGAAATCCCCTGGAAGTTTATTCAGAGATATTTAATAATAAAAAGTAGAATATTTTAGGAGAACGGAATGCAAGTTATAAAATCAATTGTCATATTAGGATTGCTTACTTCATCTTTGCTAGCTAATGCTGAGGATCGAGGTAAGGCTTATGTATCGAACCAAGAGGGCGGTGTTAGTGTGATTAATCTAAACACTATGGAAACAGAAGGTTCGATCGATATTCAAGCTAAAAATCCACGCGGTATTGGTGTCACAGAAGATGGCCGTTACTTAATTACCGCGAACAAAGATGACGATAATTTATCAGTGATTGATTTAAAGACGAATCAATTTGTGAAACATATTGCAGTAGGTAAAAATCCAGAATTTATTCGCGTGTACAAAGGCCAAGTCTTTGTGTCAACTGAACCTGCATCGACTGGCAAAGCGCCTGTGGCTGGGCAAGAAGATGATGATAAGGATGAAGTCAAAGTTCCCGCGCGTATTGCAGTGGTTGATTTAGCAAAGGGTAAAAAGATCAGAGATATTATTGGTGGCCCTGAAACAGAAGGTATTGAATTTAGTAAAAATGGAAAAGAAATTATTGTGACCAATGAAGCCGACAACACAATCACAATTCACAACTTTAGTAATGGTAAATTATTAAAAACGATTTCAACGAAGAAATACGGAGATCGTCCACGTGGCATCAAGGTAGTGCCGAATGGAAAGTATTACGTGGCAACTTTAGAGATGGGAAATAGTTTTATTGTTTTAGATAATCAATTTAAACATCTCAAAACAGTTGCGACAGGTGAGTCACCTTATGGTGTGAGTTTCGATCGAGAAGGAAAGCGTTTATTTGTTGCAACTTCAAAAGCAAAAACGTTAGAAGTCTATGACACTTCTAATTTTGAAAAGATTAAAGATATTCCAACAGGCCGACGTTGCTGGCATTTTAGTTTTTCGCCTGATGACAAGGATATCTTGCTTGCTTGCGGTAAATCAGACGAAGTACTTGTAATTGATACAGAAAAATTAGAGGTGACTAAACACATTCCTAATAAAGAAATCCCATGGGGTGTGGTAGCTTATCCGAAGGCGATGGGTAGTTTAGATAACGCTAAATAAAAAATAGCTTTTCTTAACAAAAAAGCCCAAAGCATCTTTGGGCTTTTTTATTTCAAATGTTTCTCAATAAAGGTCCACTCATTCTCTGTCACCGGGGTAATCGATAAACGGTTGCCTTTTTGAAGTAAGCGCATATTTTGTAGTGGTTTAAATTCTCTTAATTCTTTTAGGCTTAATAAATTTGTTTTTTTAACAAGCGTCACATCTACATTAAGCCAGCGTGGATTTTCAGGTGTTGACTTTGGATCAAAATATTTGTGACCTTTTTGAAATTGAAAGCGATCGGGATAAGCAAGCTTACTCACTTTCACAATGCCAGCGATACCGGGCACATCACAATTTGAATGATAAAAGAATGCGAGATCGCCCACCTTCATTAAATCGCGCATAAAGTTTCTTGCTTGGTAATTTCTAACGCCATACCAATCAATTGTTTGCTTAGGGAGTTTTGCTAAATCGTCTATCGACACATCAGACGGTTCAGATTTCATGAGCCAATAACGCATAGTATATAAAATAAAAAGTTAAGTGGATAAAAGAGCGATGTTGATTTTCTTAAGTGTTGCCTAGACCAGCATCCTGAACCAAAGGTTCAAGGGGTAAAAGCCTAAGGTGCTTTAGGTGCAATCGCCAAGGGTGTCTTAAAAGAGCGCCCAATTTAGATCGCTCACACCGCAACCTGATGAGCTAAAACCGATGCTATAGACTAGTTCAAGGAATTATTAGCCTAAGCAACACTTAAAAAAACAAACATGCTCATTGCAATGTTTAATAAAGAATAGGCAGATCTTTAGTTTTGCGCAAGCACTTCGTCGATTTGATTTTCGATTGATGAAATTTTATGGCGAAATTGAGATATATCTAATCCGTCAGTAGAGTTTTGATTAAGAAGTTCATTGGTAATATTCAACGCTGCCATGATGATGATGCGATCAATACCTACAATAGAACCTTGAGATTGTATGAGATCGATTTTTTGGTTTAGGTATTGCACAGAATCCAATAAACTTTTTTCTTGTCCTTCTGGACAAGCGATGATGAATTCACGTGCCATGATAGTAACAGTTACATTTTTTGAGCTCATCGATTATCCTCAGGCAGTTGCCTCATCATTTTTTCAAGACGAAGACTTGCTTCTTTCATATTAGATTGAAGTTTTGTGAGATGAGCTTCAGAGGATGCGAGTCTTGCTTCGAGCCCTTTATTTTTTTCCTGAGCAGATTCAATTAAGCTAATGAGCTGCTTAATTTTTTTCTCTAGAGCGATGAGTTGAGCTTCCATACCTTCACTATAGTTTAAAGAATTGAAGTGCGTCAATAGCGCTTAAAAGAAATTAAATAGATCATGATTTCTTTTTAGCTCTTGGATGTGTTTTGTCGTAAATATTTGCAAGATGTTGAAAGTCTAAGTGGGTGTAAACTTGAGTCGTACTGATATTTGCATGACCTAACATTTCTTGTACGGCCCTTAAATCTTGACTTGATTGTAAAACGTGTGAGGCAAAACTGTGTCTTAATAAATGAGGGTGCACAGTACTATCAATACCCTGCTTGATAGCCCACATTTGAATGCGGTATTGAATAGCGCGGGCTGTCATGCGCTTGCCACGTTCAGTAATAAATAGCGCATCGACTGATTTCTCATCTGTCTTCATAGATCTGCGTTTTTCAATCCACGATTGAATAGCATGAATCGCTTTTTGCCCTATTGGAACTATCCGCGTTTTATTGCCTTTACCTGTTACGGTAATGACACCTTCTTGAAGATCAAGATCATTAATATTAACGTTCACTACTTCACTTAAACGTAATCCAGATGAATAAAATAATTCTAAAAAAGCCTTATCTCTTAATCCTAATAACGTTGTGTCATCAATTGAAATGAGTTTGACCATCTGCTCGATCGATAAAGTTTGTGGCAAGGCTTTAGCACTTTTAGGCGCATGAACATCTTTGACAGGATTTTCTTTAAATTGATGGCGTTCAATGAGGTAGTCAAAAAAACCTCGCCATGCAGATAACATGCGCGCGATCGATTTGCCATGAAGTCCTTGGCTATTAAGTTTTGCGCTTGCGCGCCTGATGTCTTGAATAGTGATCGACTCAAAACGGTCATGCTCGATAAGTGTGACAAGTTGAGTTAAATCGTGTGAGTAACTTTTAATAGAATTATGGCTAAGACCTTTTTCAAAGGTGAGGTAATCGATATAACTTTTTTGGAAGTGATTATGTTCCATAAGATTTAAGCGATCTCAATATCTCCTTCGAAGATTGTTACGGCTGGGCCTTTCATCATCACTGGATTTGTATCACCTTTCCAATCAATAGATAATGATCCGCCTGTCATATCAACTTTCACAGGGGTTGAAAGTAATTGACGCTTTATTCCGGATACTGCTGCAGCGCAGGCACCGGTTCCGCAGGCAAGTGATTCACCTACACCTCTCTCAAAAACACGTAAGCGAATATGATGGGGCGTTACAATTTCCATGAATCCAACATTGACGCGTTTTGGGAAAAGCGCATGTGATTCTAAATATGCACCCAATGTTTTAACGTGAGCTTTATTAATATCTTCCACCGTGATCACCGCATGAGGATTACCCATGGATAATGCAGCAATATTTATTAATCCTTTTTGATCTGGCAAATCTATAGAAATAGAGTACTCGTTTTTTTCCGTATCTGAAATAAATGGAATTAATTTAGGATTAAA
>Ga0208742_1000134_pt1 | contig 30855 bp, 32 predicted proteins | sample CryBogCBH28Sep08_FD_184601 | JGI IMG/M metagenome (GOLD analysis project Ga0208742, IMG submission 184601) | Freshwater microbial communities from Crystal Bog, Wisconsin, USA - CBH28Sep08 (SPAdes) (version 2) | ecosystem: Environmental > Aquatic > Freshwater > Lake | place: Crystal Bog... | reverse complement strand
AACGCAATATCGTGATTTCCTAATAATACATGTAATTGTATGTTAGCCTCACGCATCGGATCAAAAAAATACTTACGGCTCAGAGCAAGTGTCTGAAAGCCAATAAATTTTCGGCGATCAAATAAGTCTCCCATTTGAAAGACAACATTAATATTATTCTCTTTTAAATACGGGAAGAAAACCTCTTCGTAGAATTTACGATAGAGATTATGGAAGGGAATAGAATCCCCACGCATCCCGAAATGAGTATCACCAAGAATAGCAATTTTCAAAATATAATTCCCAAATAGAATTTAATTCAACTATTATACCTTAAGACCTTGTAATAGACAAAATCTTTTTTAGTTGTGCTTCAACTACTTGTTTTCTATTTGGCCATTTGATCATAACTTTGTCTGGATCTTTCTGTAAATTAGATAGAAATGGAACTATGATTTTCTCAACTTCTTCTAACTTTTGTTTGTAAGTCATTTCAGTTTGAGAAGCGGCAGATGAAGCTGCTTGTGTAATCTGTTCATTGATTTCATTTTCATGTAAAAATGAGAATCCGAAATCTTCATTAGAAGGAGGAGCAGGTTGAAATTGTTGTTGTGGTTGTGGTGGTGTAAAAGGTTTGTAAACTGGAATGTTCGGTTTTTGATCGGAAACTTTATCCAGATTACTAAAGCTGTTAAGTGGATATTCTAAATTACTCATTGGTTAATTCCTCATCAAATAATTGGCTTTCTTTTTTCTTTGCTTTATCTTTCTTTGCTTTTTTAGTTTCTTCAAACTTCTGTATAAACTCTGATATGTTTTCATACATTTCAAATTGTTTATAGTTACTACCAGATTCTTCTAATTCTGATTGTTCATATTCATTCAAAATACCAATCTGTTCAGTAGATTTATATTTCACATACAATTGTTTTTTTTCTTTATGAATGCGACGAATGAAAGCGAAGTAAATAATTTGTGTAAAATATGCAAAGGGATTATTAGATTTCTTTGGATCAAAATTATCAAAGTACATAATACAATTTTCAATACCATCGGCAATCATTTCATCTCTGAAAGAATACATTACAAAATTTGGTTTGTGAGAAAGGTTCTCAGCAATAAGCATTAAGCATTTGCCGATGTAATCTGGAATCTTAGGCTTCTCTGTGCCCTCACGTTTAGCTTTCCTACATTGCTTTTTGTAAAGCTCGATCGTCTTTAATAGATCAGCATTATTTACATAATGATTTTTCTTTGCCATAAAATAATTTGCCTTTTACATCTGTGTTCGGTATAATCAAGAGTGTCGGGTTTGAAGTGTAGATCAATTAGGTTTATCTTTAGAACTCTTATTAAATGTAATAATCTTTCCACTCTTATCATTACTTACTCTTTCAGGAGTCTTAAACGGAGTTTGATCAACAATAAGATCAAATACTACCGCTTTGTAATGGTCTTCAATATCCTTTTCAATATCAGCTACAAGAACAACATCTCTCTTGCTGATTTTAACTTCATTCATTTTAACAATGCCTTGAGGCAACCAATTATACATTACAATCTGTTGTTTGTTCATATGAACATCAACATCTATAACAAGCATCATTGGATTTTTCAATTCTATTGATGATGCAGATTCACCATTAATTTCTGTAATAATATCATCTCCGTTCTTTAAACGGACAAATTTAATTTTCTGTTCAGCGTTAGTCATTTCTAATTGGCACCTTGTATGTATGAATCTTGAATTTCTCTTCATGATACGTTTTCATTCTAATAGCATAATGATTTAATGTATAGTTTACATAATCATCAATGCGCAAGTCGTCAGCAATATCATAAAGGCTTGCTTTATCTTTTCCTTCTCCCAGACGCAGTCCACGTCCGATAGATTGTAAGTTACGAATCTTAGATTTTGATGGTGATGCGAATATAATATTATGTAGGCGTTTTATATTAATGCCAGTGCTCATGCAACCATACGATCCAATTATAATTGCGTTGTCTTCTTTCTCAGTAATACGTCTTACTGCTTCACGATCTTCAACTTCAGTCCCGCCAAATACAAAAAAGACCTTACGATTAGGCTGATTTTTCGTAAGTTCTTGAATCATATTATATAATATTTTTCCGTGTTTGTCAATATATTGGAAGAGAATTAAAGTGTTTCCATTGAGTTCATTCGCTAATCTAGCGATAAATCTGTTTCTTCTAGGATGACTTACAATGAAGTCCATTTCTTCATGAAACTTCATTTCTTTAACAGCTTTACAAACTTCTTCTGGATATTTTAAAATAATACAATTAATTTCTAAATCAGAAACAAGTCCACGATCCATCAATTCTTTTGTTGTGGTTAATTTTACAGTTGGACCAAAGTGACCTTCAACTACAAGTTTATGGACTTCACCATCAAGAGTTCCTGTTGTACCAATTCTATAAGAAGCTTTTGTTAGCTTCTTCATAATAGCACCTAAGCGATCTGCTTTGTAACCGTGAGCCTCGTCACCGATTATAAATTCAAACTGCTCAAAGAAGCTTTTAGGATATTCGTGAATAGATTGCCAAGTTGAAATTGTCAAGTTCTTAGTAATCCTTTTATCTTGACCTTGATAGATTTTTTGAACGTGATTGTCAACATCCCATCCATTGGCTGATGAATAGTCTTTAAAATCATTGTACATCTGTTCAACAAGAGAAACAGTTGGAACAACTAGCAGACCTCTTTTGACTCCATTGCTAAACAGATAACGATGGATCATGTAAATCATAAGAGACTTACCTGATGCTGTTGGAGATAACAACAATACTTTGCGGAATCTTATTGTTTTAAGCAAAGCATTAAGCTGATAGTCGTGAGGTGTGATTGGTTTGCCGTTAGAATGGAGCTGTAATGATTCGGCAAATTGTTTTGCTTCTTCTAATTTAAATTGATTAAACGATTGTACGTCAGGCGCTATAAGATAATTATAATTGCGCTCTTTACAGAAGTCTCTAAGATATTTTACTAGACCACCATAAAGTTTGTTAGTCTTTTTAGAATAGAGATATATCTTACCGTCCCAAATTCTCTTTTTGTAGAGAGGACTAAATTGATAGTTTTTGGAATAGAAAGAAAAGAAATCCGAAAGCTCGGCTGAAATACTTTGTTCGCATTCAACTTCTACATATACTTCATCTAGTTTACTAACTATAACAGCGTTAACTTTGTCCATGTACAAATCTCTCAAATTCTATAAATGCTCTTAACTGATAAGTTCTAGCATTAATTTCTTTAATAATCATTTCACAAGCAGTTACACCTTGCTCGAATAAAACTTTTCTTGCTGCAATCTTTGAAAGATCACCGTCGGATTCAAGATAAGTGTTAAGATCAGACTTTAGTGTAAATCTAAATGGTTCCCAGCCGTATTTCTTAAGTTCATCTTCATCAAGACGACCGTTATAATATTCCCATTTAATCTTTTTCATTCTAGCATATTCAAATGAACACTGTTTAGCAGCAAGTGAATTTGCCATATGTTGTTTAACATACTTAGAATGAAGAATAGGAGTTCTTAATAACTCTTTTCCTGGATCGGTTTCATCGATCTTAGAGTCTTTTTCCCACATCTCAATGAGATCTTCAAGTGCCATCGGTTTCATAATCACTCACAATAAAAACAAATAATTACTATTATACTCTAATTATGTTGAAATAGCTAAATTTAAATGATGCTTCGCCGTAGATAATTGTATCGGCATCTTTTTCAACATCTAAATCAATTCCCGATAAACTGACAGGGAAACAATCTATGAATTTAATTTTAAAGTTTTCGTTGTTTTTATTTGTATAGATTGACAAATAAGCGTCACTGTACTGTGGAGGAAGTGAAGTTGTCCCTGGAGGCAATGCGCGATTTTGTAATCTTAAATTCACATATTCTTCAAAATCATGAGGGAATGACATTCCGCGAATCCAATCATGCACACCTTGCCATGATCTGTAATCTTCATCTATAATGAATTTAATATCTAATGTCTCATAATGTAAACGGTCGCCTGGAGTGAATAGTTCAACAAATGCTGTTGGTTGCGGAACCATATCAATATGAAATCCTGGAATGTTTACACCATGACAGAAAAATGTCATATCTGGTAAACGGTCAAAGTGTAATTGAAACTTTGTACTTTGTGCTGGATTTTGATTTGATGGAGCTGAGCCGATTGCCATGTGTTATTTACGACCTTTAATAAATCCTAGAGGAATTTCATCATCTATCCTTATTCTTTTATTTAGGGTTCCATTATTAACCCATATTCTATTTTTTGCATGTCCACCATTAATTTGAGATAGTTTTATTTTATTTTTATGTTCTTGAGTTTTTGGTTTTCTTAACTTAGTTGATTTTTTATAACCATTGACAAACTTTGGTCTTTTTGTACCATTAATTCTTTTATGTCCTGATTGAGTTCTTCCTCTATGAAAACCTTCTGGTATTAAAAAATCTTTATGGATGCGAATATTTGTAGCGCCATCTGTTATCCAGACATATTGCTTACCACGTTCAGCATTTGCTAGATTTTGCGTTAATGTTCTTTTCTCACCTTTTTTAGCTAAACTGATTTTCTTTGCTGTTTCGGGAGAACAAGGACCAGTTCCTTCTCCGCCTAGAGTCATATTATAACCTGAACCGAACGATTCATATTCCTTTACGAAATAAGGTTCCATTTCTTTTAAAGTATGTTCTCCGTCCCAAGATTCATAAAGAGTTTTAATTGAGAAGTTTTCCCAACCATATTTTCTAATAGATTGATGTATTAGATAATTAGATCCTGTTCTTGCTGCGCTTAGATGACCGATTAAACGTTCTTCTACGTCGTTAGAAGTATATCCAACATAATGTTTATTGGTAATATTATTAGTAATTAAATATATCTTGTGCATTTTGCATAACCATAAAAAAAAAGAGGGTAGATTTCCTCTACCCTCTCAAAGGAGAGTAGATTTCTCTACTCTCTATTTATATCTCCTGTATCGGAGATTTATCGTTATATTAACAACTATTTCAAATTGGCAACGATAAACTTGCGATAATACACATTGGTATTATTCGTAAGAGCGCCAAGACCTTGAGTTGTACCTTGTGCGAATGGGTTTGCTACGATACCATAACGTGTCTTGAAACCAATTTTTGGTTGATAAGTGTTAGGATCGATAGCACGTACCATTTGTAGAGGAACGTATGGGCAATAGAATAGACCAGCGTCATATGCTACATTACCCTTGTATCCAGTTACAACGTAGTCAGCACCAGCGACAGAATATGGATCAACATATACTTTTACGCGACCGAATAGAGTACCAGCAAAAGTATTGCCTGTATCGTCAACGGTTAGATTGGTGTTGTTGGTTAGAGCTGATTGATAGTCTAGAAGACCTGACATTGCTAATGCTGATGCCACATCTGTTGAACAGATGATCATGTTGCCCTTCCCTCTACGGGTATCTTTAGCAATTTTGTTAGCTTCGCGTTCGATTTGGAAAATTAGAGACTTATATGTCTCAACTTGCCAACGACCTGCTGTATCGCCACCAGTTACTGCTAAGTTGAATAGACCTGGAACGTTAGAGTATTGTGCACCTGGAACAGCTGTTGCGTAGATTGTACGAACAACTTCACGGTTGATTTCAGCAAGAATTTCAGTTGACAAAATATTTGCCAATTCTGTTTCTGCGTCTAGACCATGAACTGCTTTAAGGTCTTGTGCCAATTCGATGGTGTAAGCTGCTTGTAAGCCACGTGTGTTAGCTGTAACAGTTACTTTTTCGATTGAGAAGCCCATTTGGTTCATAGTATATGCACCGCCAAGATCTTCACCTTGAGCATTGGTGAAACCGTAACCAGTGTTAGCTAGACCAAAGATTGAGCTGTTTGACTGACCACCAGAGATAGACAAGTTAGCATTTGCAGCAGCACTGAATGCTGTGAAAGTACCAGTACCTGAATATGCAGTGTTAGCTTCGTTAAATAGAGCTTCGGTATATACGTTCAAGCTTGAGTTTGCACCAGCATAAACTGAACGCATTGCGAAGATCAAACCTGTTGGACCTGTCATTGGCTGAACGCCGCAAACGTCATAAGCCATTAGGTTTGGTAGTGAACGACGAACCAAGCTGATTAGGATTGGGTCGAAACCAGCTACTGGACCACCAGCATATGCACCGCCACCATAACCGCCTGTACCAGCTGAGTTTGGTGGAATTGTTTCGTTAAGAATACCAGCTTCTTCCTTTAGTGCCTTTTCTTGGTTTTCTAGGATGACAGCAGTAACGGCACGACGATATGGATCTTTGATAGATGGCATATCAGCGTGGTCCAATACTGGTGCCCACTTATTTTGAATTGATTCTGATAAATACATTTTCTTTAATTTCCTTTGTTGTAGAGTTCAATTACATTGGTTTTGTGCGAGAAATTGCATTAACATAAGCAGCCATAGATGGCGCTAAGTCTTCTGCAACAACTGGCTCTGAAGCTTCAGCTAACTGAATTTGCTTCGTTGCTGTTTTCACCTTTGTTGGTTCGCTCTTAACATAACTCTCGCGAATGATGCTAAGTTTCTTTACATATTCACCCTCTGTGGTGAACTCTACACCCTCTGCGAGTGCTTTTACTTTTTCAGCTTGTGTGGCGGTGAGACCTTCACATACTGAAGTTACAAGTTCTGACTTTCTTGATTCAACGATAGCTTGAGCAAGTTCAATGTTCTTGTTTAGAGCTTCATTTAACTTAGCTTCAAGTTCTGCGTTTTCTTCAGCAATAGCTTCAAGAACGTCAACTTTTTCTTCTGGAACGTCGATGTAATGTTCAACGAATAAGTTCTTTAAACCAGCCATGAAGTCTTCAACAATTTCTGACTTCAATCCTGATTCAATAGCAACTGCATTTTCGTTAACCCATTCTTCAACCATATAGTTTAAGTATGCATCAACTTGTTCTTCTAATTCTGCTTTGATTTCTTCAACAGTTTCTTCAGCAGATGCTAAAATTTCAGCTTCCATTTCTTCAACAACTGTTACTGCACGAGCAATTACAGCGCTTTCGAAAATAGCAGCAGCTTTAGCTTGGAATTCTGAAGAAAGATTTTCACCGCTGAATAGAGCTTCCATGTCTTCTTTCATGCCCTTCATTTCTTTCATCTTCTTCTTCATCATTTCTACTTTCATTTTATGGGCTTCAGCAATTTCTTCTTCAGTCATTTCAGCTGATTCTTCCATATTTCCGTAGCATTCTTCCATATGACGGCTTACATGTGGATGTTTTCCCATGTATTCTTCGTCATAAACTGGATAACCAGTTTCTGCGAAATGCTTTGTAGCACAACGATGTGCTTCTTCCATATGGTGTTTAGCTTCTTCCATATTGCCTTCTTCCATATGATGCTTATGAGCTTCCATATGAGCATGATATGCTTTTGAATGCTCAGTATGCATATGGTGATGCATATGATGTTTTTCATCTAACTTAGGACCAGGAGCCTTAATTGTTGGATGTGTATATTCATGACCTGCTGTATCTACGTGTTCACCATTTTCTTCATCTGGTGAATGATAAGCTGGATGAGCTTCTGTATCTTTAGCTTGTGGCTTAAGATGCTTCATTGGCTCGTGCATGCTTGCATCTGGCTTGACTCCAGGATATTCTGCTTGACCATGTTCATGGGAAGCAGCCATACCTACGTGTGTGCCTTGTGGATTTTCGTGAGTTGCGCCACCAAGATCTACCATGTGGGCAGCTGGTTGGTTGGCATATTTTTCAATGTCTTTGTGCATATGTTCTGCTGGTGCTGTTGCGCGTGTTTTATTCAGTACTTCAGCGGCAGCTTCTGCTAATGTGCGAACTGTCATTGTTGTCTCCTATTTGGATAAGTTTATTTATAAAATTACAGTTTTGAAAGGAAGCTTTCAAACTGACGTAGTTGAATCTCTTCAAGCTGCTTGCGCTTTGCTTTCTCAATGGCTTTTTTCATTTCATTGATTTCAACTTCTTTTACAAGACCGTTGTCCCAAATCCACTCTTTGCCTTCCATAATGCCTTGTACAAATGCGCCTGGAGCTGAAGGATCAGCTACAATATCTGCCGCTGTGGCAAGATAATAGTCGGGCTGAACATAGTTTGTACCATCAATGTTCTTTAATGAGCCCATGCCTCGTGAAGAAACGCCAAGTTGTGCACCACCTTTCATAAGGTTTTCTGCAATCTTTCCCATTGGTGTTTCTAAAATCTTTGCTTTACCGATCCAGCAATCGCCACTTTCACGTAGATCTACGATCATATGGCTGACGCGATCAAGGTTAATTGTTGGTGTTTCTGGATGTCCTAATTCGCCGAATGCTCTTTTCTTGGATACAAATTCATCCATATAACGAACAACTTCTTTTCTTAAAACGTGCTTAGGATATACGCGACCATTTTTGTTTTTCTTTTCAGCAACTAAAAATGGACCTTCGATGTGAAGTGAAGGATGACCGTCTGTATTTTCGGTTATATACTTTACTTCTTCTACTGTTTCTCTAATTAATTTCATTTTTAATCCTAGTTATTAAGGAACACGTTGTCCTGTTACATCATATTGTAAGTACGCATTAGCATAACCAGATTCTTTATTCAATGTTAGAATGATTGTGTAAACGTCATTTCCTGTAGTGTTATATGTTGCTAAATTGAGATCGCCTGTTGGACTTGTTGCATTGTTTGGAATATAATAATCAAACATGCCTGCTTGACCGCCACCAAATGACGCGATACCTGTATTGCTTGATGCTCCAATCCATTGTAAAGCAACAAATCCATTGGTCATATCTGATGCAAATTGCATTTTAGCAATACTGAATAAGCAAGTTTGTGAAGTGTTGGCGAATGATAATGCATTTGCAGTAACAACTACTGTATTGCTGTTAGCTGTTGCTGATGCATTATAGTATCCGTGGATTTTGACACGAGTTGTTGTGCCTTCGTCGCTTAAAATTTGAACTTCTGGTGCATTTGCTGCCATATTACTATTCCTTAAATTTCGTTCGCTCTAATGAATTTAACAACATCGTTAAAATCAGCAGGTGAAGCATTAACTTTTGCTGCTAATCTATGCTTATTGTAAGTATTTATCATGTCTCTCAGCTTTGTAATTGAAGCTGCTGTTGCAGGTTGAACATTCTTCATCACTGCACCATTTGGAAACTTTACGTCTCCAACTTTACCTTTAGCAATAGATCCCAACTTTTTCCATATGGTTTGGTTTTCATGAACCTTACCAAATCCTAATTTTTCAGTCCCGAATTCATGAGGGAAATATGGAACACTTACATCAAGGTTAAGTAGGTCATTGTGGTAGAGAGCGACTCTTTGGCCATTAGGAAAATTTCTAATAGCCTTGCGCTTCAACAACACAACCATCGGAGGGTCTGGCAGCTTCGATTTAACCTTTTTCAGTGTTCCTTTTATTTCGCTTAGAGTTTTCATGACTCAACTTATTCTTCTTCCTCGTGATGTTTCTTGCTGTGCTTATGAGCAAGTTTCATCATTTTCTTTGTCATTTTATGGTGTAATTTACCATGTTTCTTTTCATGTTCTTCTTTATGAACAATATAGCTTGCTGGCATTTCTGTTTTTCTGCCAGTGATATAGTGCATACGTTCGCCTTGAGATGGTGATGGTGACCAACCGCTAACAGTGCGATCTTGGTGATGTTTTGCAACATCACGATGACGCTTAATTGTATCAGCTGTTGTATCTTTAAATGTATTTGGGAACATTGTCTTTACAACTTCTTTTGATTTTAGATGATGTTTTTCAACTGCGTGGTGACCACTTCCCATTTCTTCTAATGCTTTATGGTGTAGATGTTCTTTTGAACCAACACCTTCTACGCCGTGATGATTACCATGATCAGAATGGTGTGGATTATGCTTATCGTGGATTTGCATACCTTTTGAATCACCTGGAGCTGGATGTTCTTTAGAATATGTATCACCTACATGTTTTGCAGGAGCTGGATAATGCCATGATTTCTTACCAGCTTTTGGTGTTCCCATTCCTGTGAAACCGCCAACTTGATGGCCAGCAATACCTAAATGATTTTCCATTTCTTCATGAATAGGATTACCTGTTAATTCATGATGAGCCTTAGCATGCATCTTTGCTTTTTCCATGTGGTGATGAGCAGCATGATGGTCACCATGAGCCATAGCTTCTGTGTGCTTACCAATATGAGCATGGAAATTAATTTTGTGGTGTTCAGCAGCAGCTGCAGTTGCTGAAGCATTAGCAACATGATGTGCTAATTCGCTATGTGCTAATGGGTCACCCATTCTTTCTGATGATTCAGATTCGCACATGCATTTCGCTTTACCGCATTCTGGGCAAACGTGTTTCTTTTCAGTAAAGAAGCTTTGAGCAATTTCTTGTTTTTTTGCTTCTAATACATTGAATACTTTTTCTGATACTGCTGCTTCAAATGATTCTTTGAATGCTACGGCATCTTGTTGTTGAACGAAGTCGATAAATTTAGTTGCCATCTTATTTGCCCTTTGCAGTTTCTTTTGTAAATGGAAGTTTTGATTGACCAGCAGGAATATGTGGCTTTAGCCAAATTTTTGCCAATGGCTTTTCATTTGTAAACCCGCCACCCATTCCTGGACCTTTGTTTAATTCGTCAGGATTTAAACCTTCAACGTCTGTTCTTGCACCTTCAGCAGTAAATCCACCCTTATGACTTGCTTTCTTTGAAGCATCAATTGTAAGAAGACCTCTTACGTCTTTTTGAAGATCTGACTTATTGTCAGCTGCTGGGTTGTGGTGAATTTGTTTGCTGATTTCTGCAGATAGTTTTTCAGCTACATGTTTTTTTCTTTCAGCAAGAGCAGCCATAACCTTCTCAGCAACTGTTTTTTCGAACAGATCTTTGAAAGCTGCTGCGTTTTTTTCTTCGGCAAAAACAACTAAATTCGACATTTTATGTTCCTGTTTCTTGTGTATCTTTGAATAATGCAGATACTTTTTTATTTATATCATCGCCATCTTGAGAGCCATCTTCAGAACCGCCGTTTCCTTGTTGCGGAGCGCCATCTGCAGCTTGCTGCTGCATTTGTTGTTGCTCCATTTCTGCAGCTTCTTGATTCATTTCTTCTTGCATTTTTTCAATGTCGTTCTCATCGAACTGAAGAACGTTTTCTTGAACCCAGCGACGAGAATAGAACTGGCCAATATATGGCTGAACAGTTGCAAGCATGTTTAGACGATTTTGTAATAGCTCTGCTTCTTTAAGTTCTGTAAAATTATTGTCCTTAATGAAGTCATAACGGATATCTTGTTTAAAGGTATTCCATTCGTCTAAAGTACAAATGCCCTTAAGAGCTAATTGACGAGCAAGTAATTCGTCAAAAATTGTAGAGAAACGTGAGCGAAGTTTATCAACGAACTTGTCAAACTTTAATTCGTCACGAGTGATTTCATTAGAACGACCTAATGAAAATCCTTGTTGAGATTCAAGTCTTGAAACAGGAACGTTTAATGCTCTGTAGAGTTTCTTTTCAAAGTAAAGAACGTCATCCATCTGGCCAAGGTTTTGACCTGCTGGAAGAGTTGTAATTTCGGTGGACTTGCCTTCGCCACGACGTGGCATCCAGAAGTCCTCAAGCATGGACATATGCTTACGATCATCGCGGATTTCGCCTGTGCCAGCATCATACGTGAGCTTATTACGATATTTTGTCATAATATCTTTTAGGTATTGCTCTTGTTTGTTTCTTGGCATATTGCCTACGTCGACGTAGAATACGCGACGTTCTGGTGCACGGGATACACGATAGATAACCGTTGCATCTTCAACGAAGCGCAACTGGTTCATTGGACGGATAGCTTTATGTAGATATGAAAGCACCGTCGATTTTGCTGGATCAAATAGTCCTGATGTTAAGTGGACAACCGAGTCCTCGCTTAATTTAACGCCTCCAGCATAGCTTCCCAGTAATTGTGGCGACTGTACATTGTTATTAGTTAATTTCTCGTTGTACAAATAGAATGTTTCAATTCTATCAATAACTTCTGTACCGTTTTCTTTTTTCTTTGTAATGTTACGGATTTTACGAATACGTCTTGGGTCGATGTAAATTAATTGTTTGATACCAGCACGTGTATTTTCTGGGTCAATTACAACGTGATAGTATAAACGTCCATCAACATACCAACGACGGAAAATGTCTGATGCGAATGAGCCGAAATCTAGAAGTTTTACAACCTCTTTGAATTCGGCTCTAATCATTTTCTTAATACTGTCTGGTTGGTCTAATTCGTCAAGATCTATTTTTACAATATGTCCACGATTATCATGAACGATTGCTTCATTGACGATATCTTCAATGGCTGTTTCCATTTCTGGTTGCATTGCCATTGTACGATATTTGGTGATTAAATCGATTTCAGTTCTATAAGAACCGTCTAGGTCGACATAAATGCCGTAGTGTGCGCCAGTCTGAACGTTAATCGCACCGTCTTCGAGTTGCGGTGTGACTGGCGATGGTAATAGTTCTTCTCCGTCTTCATCGCGGACAATTCTAAAACCAAATAATTTTATTCCTGCCATGTATTTTTCCTCATAATATCAAAATCAAAATAGGGAGGGCATGCCTCCCCACATTATGTTCCTTCAAAATTAAAGAGTAGGAATACCAGATGGTAGATAGTACTGGTATGCGAATGTTACATTAAATTCTTCAAGCTGGTCGTTTGATTGCCAGTTCAAGTCAATTGCGCTAAGATTGGTTGGCCACATGCCTACGAATTGATATTGTTTAATTACATTACCACTTTTACCATATTGAATTACAGTAGCATTAACGCCATAACCGCTGTCAACATTAAGTGCCACATTTGATCTTGCGTTGCCAACTGGACCGTTAATATTTGAATGCCATTCTTCCATTGCATTTCTGATTAGGAAGTCTTCATCATTAATAATTTGTACCGTCCAATCAGCATAAGTGCGGTTTCCAGCAATCTTAACTTCACGACCGAAGTAATATGCTGGAGTTATCCCAATTGTCGATTCAGGCAATTGGGAAGCATTACACATAAATGTTAATTTTTGGCCAGCTGCAGTACTGTTATTGACGAATGTTGGAAGCACTAACGAAACCTGGAACAGATTAGGACGTGCACCATCGCCTACTAAGTTATTTCTAAATTGATCTACATTAAAAGCCATTTGTATCTCCTGGATTCAACTATTTATTAGAACTGGCCAACGACTTCACTGAAGCTTACTCCAGTTCGTACTGCTACGAAGTTTAGAGTAATGAAGTTGGCGCTTCTTGCTGGCTGAATGTAAATATCGCCTCTAAATTGATTTGCGTCAATAACAGCAGGTGTGTTATTTGTTGAGTCGCAAACAATCTTGTAAGCATAAATGCCGCGCTGAGCTTGAACAGTTCTTAGGAATGGATCAACTAGAGCAACAAATTGAGCTTGAGTAAATGCATCATTGAATTCAAACAAGCTATTCTTAGCTGCTTGACCAATTGTTTTCTCAAGAACAATGAATAGACGACGTACATTGATGCGATCAAATGCACTTGGACGATTTTGCATAGTCTTGTCGCCATACAATACAGTTCCCTGTCCTGGGAATGATACAACTGGATTAATGCCAGCCTTGTATAGTTGATCGCGAGCTGCTTGGTTTGGATTAAATGCCAACTGAATAACGTTGTTTAGAACACCACGTTGGAATCCAGCAGGTGACCACCATGGAGCTTTTACATTATCAGTGTATGCGCATAGACCTGCGATATCACCGTTTAATGGGATCCAACGATATTGGTCATTGTATTTGTCGTATTGATATTTCCAACCTGTATCAGCAACAGCATATGAGCTGAATGTGTTTAGAGTTGAGTTGAAATATGTTGTAATTGCATTAGATGGGCTCAAAGGATCTTGCGCTGCAGATAAAGGAGGCGACACGAATGCAAGACAGTCTTGTCTTGCTGCTGCTAATTGAATTGCTTGTTGTTGAACAGTTGAATCAAAGTCAGCAGTCATTAACAATGAAATGTTAACTGCTTCTGGATCTTTGAAGTTGTTTAAAGCATTAATTAGAGCACTGTCTAATGTTGATGGGCTTGCATATGAAATACCATCAGCACCGTTTCCTAATTGTCTGTTGTGTGCTTTAGTGTCTTTGAAGATTGTCAAGCTTGGAGTTGTTGATAAACCGCCCCAACCAGTTGTGTTAGTTGTTGGGTGACCAGTCCATAAAATCCATTTTGACTTTCTGTAAAGAACTTCTTTATAGTAGTTTGTTGAACCATCAACAGCAATAGCATCTGAAAGAACAGATACGCTTGTGTATGTTTCTAGTGGAGTGTTAGCATAACCAGTAATTAAACCAGTTGAGTCAACAACAGCAATATGGATTTCATCGTTTACGTTTGGGTTGCCTGTTTTGTTCTGAACATATGGAGATGTTCCTGGAGCATATGGGAACAATTTTGCGAATTGATACAATGGATCAGCAACGCCAGTAATGATTACATTACTTGTTGAGTTTGGAGTATTTGTCAATTGAGCGTTTAGAGTTACAAGATTGGTTACTGTGTTGTAAGCAACGATTGTTGCGCTGTTGATTGCGCCGTTTGCACCATAACCGCTTGCAATTGTTAGAACACCACCAACATATGAGTTTGGTGTTGTGTTTGGTGTTGTTAAGATTGTTGAAACAAGGTTAACAGTTGATACGGTGTTACCGTTATAAGTTGTTGTACCTGAACCACCACCTGTGATACCACCAACAGAAACGTTAAATGTTGCGTTAGCGTTAGCTGCCCATGCAGTTGCTGATGGCCAGTAGATAACTTGTAAAGAATTACCTAAGTTTCCTGGATATCTTGCGATAGTTGAGTTGTTTTGGTTTCCAGTTTGGCTGTAACCAAAAGATGTTGTATTGCTGAAGTAGAAACCTTCGTTTGGCATACTTACGTTTGCGCCGTATGAAGTATTTGACATGGCATTATTAGCACCAGACAATTGAGCGCGAACGACTTGTAAGTTGTTTGAATATGATAAGAAGTTTACAGCAGTAAAGAATGAATTTGAAGTGTTTGCATCTGGGCTACCAAATGTGTTGTTCAAATTCACTTCACTTGAAATTTGTACTGGTGTGTTTGCAGGACCCCAATTGAAAACGCCAGCAATTGCGCCGATTGATGTTGAAACTGCTGGTGTCTGAGTAGTTAAATCTACTTCATTAATTTGGACGCCTGGTGAAACTAGAATTGCCATGTTTTTCTCCTACGATATAGGCAGAGATCGATAATCTTCATTTATTTATAAAAACCAGTTCTTATTGATACCAGTTCTTATAGAAGTCTTGCAGAGCTGCCCCGTCGGTTTCTTCGACAGTTTCCCAGATCAGACCAACGCTTCTGTAATATTTAGGGTTTTCTACTTCTTCAACTTCATTATAGAATGGAAGAGGCATTTCCTCCTCAATTTGTTTCATTTTCTCTTGATATAATTTCTCACGAATGTCAAAACTGGTTAAATCTCTAAAATAAGGTTGCGAAGTCAGCCAAGCAAATATGACCAAACACATCGCCAAGTCGTCATTTGACCCTTCTTCAGCGGCATAAGTTTGATCTCGTTTCATTACAAAGGTAGAAAGTTCTTCAATAACATTAAAATCTTGAATCAATAAACGTTGATTCTCAATTAATTCTTTCAGCGAGTTACATCCTTGACGTTTACTTCTTTTTGTGGTCTTAATACCTAATTGTTTGGCTCGTCCTTGAGTCAAATAATATCTTCCGTTGGCTTCTTCGCCGTGGAACATGTTGTCGTATTCTAATTCGTAGAACGTTAAATCTGCAACCTGAGCACCAACGTCATTATTTTCAATTAATAGGTAAGCCTCATTATAATGTTTAGCTGTTTGCACCAGTACGTCTGGAAAGTGCATTGGTGAGATGGTATTGTTTCTATATTTGGCAGCAATTGTAAATGGTTCTTTAGAGGTATTAATTACCAAAAATGCAGAATAGTCTAAAGCCTGACCTCTTGACGAGTCGACTGCCATTACATAAAAGTTTCCTGGAACTGGTTCTTCATAAATTTCCAATTTACCATCAAACTTAAGATCTATTGGTCTTGAGAAAGCCATACTTCCTAGAGCCGCTGCTGAGATCAATGTTCCAGCAGAACCGAGGAATGTACAGTTATGAGAAACTAAATCGTTTGTATAATAACGACTCCACTTATCGACATTAACTAAGTCATAAACATATTTTTGTTCTTTTACTCCAATTATTTCTTTAACAATTTTATTAGAAAGAACTTGTCCAGATTTAACAAAATTAGCATAAACGAAAGTGTGTTGGTCTATCTCAAATAAATGATCTTTTGTACAAATAATGTCGCTATTGTCTGTAAATGTTATTTTTATTAGATTTGAAGAAAGCTTTCTTTTAATATTAGAAAAATCTGACCAACCATCTGGAGTCAATACTTCATATTGATTATTAATTTTATTTTCTAACATCGATAGTCTCAATTCTATTTTAGAATAAAGTTCTCCTATTGTAATTTTTTCTATGTTCCCAGTATTTTTATTTCTAACTGTTATAACAGTATCTTCACCAACACATTCCATTTCTTGCATGTACTTCTGTTCACCAAGTACACGTCTTTGTCCAGCAGCCCAAGCATCGTCACGACCTGGAACTTGACGCCAGTTTGCCTCAATAAAGTGGAATCCGTTTACACCTTCTTCGGCTTCTTTCCATATACGATAAAAGTGGTTCATACCATTTGGCGTAGATGAAATTAGAATCTTAGAAGTTGTACCAGAAGAAATCGTTGGGAATACTGAGGTGAAGAAGTCTTCAGCAACGTTGTTAGGAACGAACGCAAATTCGTCAAGATACAAAAAGTGAATTGTATAACCACGAGCTGCGGAACCTGACGTTGAGTCAGCGATGATACGGCATTTGTTTTCTAATTCAATGTCACCTTTGTTCCATGCAGTAATACCTTGCTGCATCCAAATGGGTATTTGTTCGTATGCGAATTTGATACGATCTAGAATTTCACGAGAGGTTTTAGCTTTGTTAGCAAGAATCGCGACTAGTTTACCTTCGTCAAATAAAATGTACCATAACAAATAACCGACAACGGTGGTTGTATTATGACTCAATATTCCATTTGTATATAATCTATGATCGTTAGAATTAACTGTCAAATCAAACATGTTTGATTCTTTATCAGTTTCATACACACTAATTACAGTTTCAGGACCATTCTCAGTTAATATTTTTGTACTATTTGGTTTAAGGTTTTTAATAAATGTTTGATTTCCATAAGCATCAAAAACTATATGATCATCAGCGCAAATTAATTTTTTACCACTTATCGTTTTTACTACCCATTCTTTATATTTAATTGTTTTATGGATATGTGTAATTGGAACCCAACCAGAATCTGATGAGACTTCCCAATCAGAAACATTAATTGATCTTACAAATTTTCTTTCTACTCTGTCAGAAAGTTCAGACATGCTCGAATTTGAGATTGGGGATCTTTGTTGTAGTCGTGTTCTCTCACTCTTAGTATTAAAAAATTGTCGTTCATGATCATTTTTTGTCTTGCTTCTTCTTTCTTTTTGTTCGCTCGAACTCCATTGTGCCAATAATCCCCATCGAATTCTATTATTTTCTTTTTCTCCAAATCTATAAAATCTGGCATCACCGTATTTCCGCTGCTTAATTTCAAACGATATTCCTTGTTCTTGTACTGGTGCATATCTGGACGCTCCCAAGTTGCAAAATAAACTGTTTCTGAAGAATAATCTTTCATAATTTGATTGAATAGCTTTTGTGAAATTTTTGAATAATTTTGTTTCTTGAAGTTTTTTAACCACTTTGCTTGTCGTTCTGCCCAGATTTCTTTTCCTATTTCCTCCCCATGCTCTCGCACACACTTCTCCAAAGAAAATGTTGATTGTCTTTTTGAAAGAAGTTTGTTGGCTAATTTTTGATTGCCGTTTGTTTTCTTTAGCCAATAATCTAGCGTTGTCGTGCAGTTTCCATTTTTCTTTCTTTTTTCCATCCCCTTCTTGAATATTTCTTCTTGCCTCCCACCCTTGACGAATTTTTCGGAAAAAGGAGAGAATTTTCCTCCATGCTGGTATGCGGGGTTCTTCGCGCCTTGAACTCTCTCTGACGCTCTGTTTATTAGAAATTCCGAAACCAAGGGAGTGTTGGGATACATCTGAGTATATTCCAAGGTAGTCATCTTGTGTGTATTTTTTATGTGAGAATGAAGTTGACTCATACTCCTCTTGCAAATCTGACACTCTACTGATGTATTCATAAAATTCTCCTATAGTCGTTTCAAAAATCTCACCACTTTTGGTGTTTCTTATTTTAACTATAGTATTTATAAAAAAACACTTTCCAACCTGACGACCTGCTTTTAAAACGATAAAGCGATTATTCTGAATATCTCTAACAGTTTGTTTCTGGAACGGATAAAGTTTTAATTTAACAAATCCACGGTCAATGGTATTAATCTCAACATAATTCTCAATAAAATATGTGGGATCTTCTTTACATCTCATATATTCTTCGAGTTCTTCCTGCGACATAGGCACAGGAACCCCTGCTTTTTTAAGCTTGGGATTATTTAAGTAAATTTGTTTCTTACTTAATTTCTTCTGGATTATTTGCGCTGGTGTTGACATTATTCTTTATTGCTTTTAATAATTCAGCTGTAGTTCCTACAAATAAAGCTGCATTATTTACATTGACGTTTTGTGTAGTGTTAGTAACTTTTTTCTCTTTAACTTCTATATCTACAAGAGTTTTTTGTAGCTGAACAAGTTTATCAGTTAAGTCGCCCACATTCTTAATTAGGTTTCCAGCAACTTCATATGCTCTAGGATGTTGCATTTCGTTTGCAACTTTTAAAGCATTATCTGCTGCGGTAGTTCCTTTTTTGATTAAATCGTAAAGATTCGCACGAACATGTTGAATGTCCGCTTCTTTTTCGTCTTCAACATTTACGACTTGAAATTGTTGTGGTTCTGTGTTGGCGACTACTACAGGAGTTGTTTCTTCTATAGAGTATGTGCCAAAAACTTCTGCCAAAGATTGATCAGTAGAATTATTCATATTCCGAAATTGTTATAGTAAAGCCAAAGTCATCACCAACATTTGCAGTAGGAGGATTCGGTGTGACCACTACCGAACTGTTCTCAATATTTTTTGGGTAATATGAGCCAATCTCATAATTGGCATTGGTTATTGATCCAATAATATTCGCACTTGTATTTAGGTTGCCTTGTTTATTAACAAGAACCAATGTATTTGAAGTGTTGCTCCATGAAGAAACAACAGCAGTCACTAATGCTGATGGAAGATTTATTCCTTGATAGACAGTTTCACCTGTCATATAGTTACCGAAGCCAGTGCTTGTTGTAATTATAATTGGATCTGATGGCATTCCAGGCGATCCGCTAACATTGGCAGAAACTGTTTTAATAATATTGGCTTGAGAAACTGGACCAAAGAAGTAAGTTTTCATTTTAAATGTCAAAGTCCAAACTAATGTTCTAACTGTTGTTTCAGCTGGACCTTCGTATTTGTTTTCGTATTTAATATCTTCAAGAATAATTGGAACTTCTCTGCTTATGTTCATTGATTCAACAAACATCATTGAGAGTGTATAATCTGGATTAAAGAATGGTAGAATTTGTTCTACGATTTGAGTTCCGTCTTCAACGTTACGAACATAGATGTTTAATTCAAATTGTAAATTATAAGGAACACCCTGATATTGTGAATTTGCTTGTGTTGGGCTTATGCCGCTTCCAGACTTTAAGAATGAGGAAAGCTTTCTAGATGGATCATATTCAATATTAGTCATTTCAAAAGTCATAACAGGAAGATTGATTTGAGTTTGTTTATGTAAATCAAAGTTCTCTGCTAGACGGGTTAGAAAATCTTCTTTACCTGCATATTTTAATGGAACGTTTAAACGATTAATTTCGTCGTAGGTGTCTTTTGCATAACGAACTAATGTGATGTCTTTAAATATGGTGCCGAATGCGACAACCATATTTCTTATAGTTCTATAATAGAATGGATTATTTCCTAACATGCATCACCTTTATTAGTTACCAATTGCCATCCAGTTTACAGTATTTGCAGTTGTGCTATTTGTTCTAACGTTGAACGTGGTTGAGTTACTGGTTGTGATAAATGCAGCGCAGTTTACGTTCGCACCAGTCGCGCCAACACCACCTTGAACTGTAGTTGCAGTTACTTGGAATATATTAGTAAATGGAACTGGGAACGTCACAGTAGTGTTTGCATTTGTTACAGAAACATTACCCCACTGGAACAATAATCCGTTTGTTAACCTGCTGTAGCCGTTAGCAGCGGCAGATGAGCTTGTTCCAACGCTTAATGTATTTGAAGACACATTCAATGTAACCAAGTTCATTGATGTGTTGACAACGAAAGAAATATTCGCGCCAACTGTTCCGTTAGCTGTCACAACAGCATTGACTGATGCTGTATTGTTAAATGTCAAATTAGCTGAGTTTGCTAACACTAATCCGCTATTTGCAAAAACGTCTGGAATGTTATTGTTTGCAGCAGCATAAGCAGCATTTGCCTGGTTATATGAGTTGTATATTGCAAGATTAGCGAAATTGGTGAATGCAGTAGATTGACCTGTTGAGTCTGGAAATACTAAAGTGTTTGCATTAGTAAATGCCCATCTACCACTATTAGTGTTTGCTTGAATATAGACAGCATTCATATTGCCGTTTGCCATAATTTTACCACCAAATGTTGGTAGTGTTATGTTGCCAAATTTATCAAACTGCCAGTCTGCAGACAATGTTCCATCATAATTATTGGCAGACCAGTTTGTTCCAATGAACCAACCATTAGCGTTTGCCCACAAGTATTGGTCATAACCATAATTCATGGCAACATAGGTCATTGTGTTTGGTGTGAACAATTCTGCGGCATTTTGCGCATCAACGTCACCTAACGCAGCTCCGCTTGGTGGAATCTGTAGTGTTGGTGCATTATATGAAAGATAAGAGTTGTCAAATTTCCATGTTAGTCCATTAGCTGTAATTGCTAATTGTTGCCCACCAGCTGCAACATTGATTGCAGCAGAATTATGAAATGGGTCAAAACTACTAATTGGTAAAGTCAATGATCCATCAGTACCAAAAGTGAAAACTGCACTGTTAGCATTAATTTGTACTGCATTAGCACCAGAAACAATTGAAACATTTGATGAATTATTGGCAAGATTGAGAACGCTATTAGCATCGATGTAGGAAAGATAACCATTATTAGCAATACCGTATGGTGTTCCTGATTCATTAGCGACATTTGCCAAATAGTTGGAAATAGCACCAAAGTTTGCATCGAATGCTGATAGATTTGCCGTCTGCGCTAAATTAGCGATTGCATATGGCATTGGGAAATTATTTGCGTAGAACATTTTTTACTTGCCTATATTTTGCTTGAGTTGTTTGATTTAGGAGATCCAACTGGGAATTCTACCAATTGATCAGCATTATTAAACATATTGACTTCTTGACCATTGACATTAATGAAGATCGTGTCTTGGTTTGTAATGCTTGTTGGAATTTGTGTTGGTTCGCCGAATGGATTTGATTCACTAAAGTCAAGAATATCATCAGCTAATACACCTAATTCAGTATTATTGTCATCTAAAGCATTTGCGTTATTCAGACCATCATAACTGTATAGTGTGAATATTGCACCAGAATTAGCACCATGAATTGCGGCGTTTGTTACAAAGACGCCTTGGATGTTCTTTAATTGTAACGTTGACGATGGAAGATCCCAATTTACGATAGTTGCTGTTGCAGTTGCTGCTGATAGATTTGATCCTTGATATACTGGTTCGCCTAATTGATAGGTCAAGAATCCACCAGTTTCCATATTGAAGTTGTATGAGATGACTTGTGTGTTGACTGCATCATCGATTTCAATAATACCACTATTAACAGTTTCATTACTGTAGCGGAATCTTTCGCAAACTAATTCATAACCATAGAATTTCTTTTGACCGAATGCATAGAAAAAGTGTTGTTGGTTTACAAACTTAATTTCAAATAATGCTTGGAAGTTTGTCAACCATAACAAGTCGCCTTCGCGTGGTCTTGAATATGTTGATGGAACACGACGCTTGAATGCATCGGTTGTCATTAAGAAACGAATTTGGTGTTGAACTTCTAAACCAAATTTACTAAACAATTCTTGACCTTCGAAGTTGTCAACATTCTTAATGTAAACTTCAACAGGATAAGAATCTGTAAATTTCTTAGTTGGGTCATCGCCGAAAATCAGATCAGTAGTTGAACCTGATGTGCGTGGGAGATAAAAAGAATCCAATCCCCAAATTTGAATTGTCTCATTGATCAGAGCATTATAGAGTTCTTGCTCTGGTTGAGAATTAAAATTATTAAAGTAATGATTTGTCATAGATTAACACCAAACTCTTTTTCCTGTTTCAGGATCTTTAATCCAACTTCTACCTGTGAATTTCGCTTTATTATGAATGCTAACCCAATTACATTTTTTACCTTTGTTTGGTGGCGATTTCCCTATCTTAGCTAAACTCATTTTTTGTTTAACTGTTTCGGATTTGCTTGGATTATTTAACATCATTCTTCTTGAGCATTTTCTTTTTCTTTCTTCAGTCCAAGCAGAACTCATTTTTTCTCTAGTCTTTTCAGAATGAATTTTATCTAACATTCCACCTTGACCGCCATATGTCATATTATAACCATTTTCACTTATAAAACTATTATGTTCTTTAATAAAATAAGGCTCCATTATATTTAATGTGTGGTGCTTATCCCAAGATTGATATACAATTTCAAATTTAAAATTATCGACACCATATTTACGCATTGCTTCATGTAACGCATAGTCGCTGCCTGTGTTGACAGCTGATTTATGCTCAATTAATCTTTTACTTGGATTTTTTTTAGTAAACCCAATATATGATTTATTGTTAATGAGATTAACAAATTTGTAAATTGTATAGATTGTCGGAGCCATTATGATGATACCTTAGCTCTACGACGATTAGCTTCACGAATCTTTTCGCGATGTTCTTCAGTCATCCAATTCTTTTTTCCTTTACACCAAGAAACATTACCTTTTTTAAAAGATCCACTATTAGAACCAATTGGTGGTCTATTTCCATTTCTTAAATTGGCTTGACGAATCTTCTCACCCATTCCAGCTGGCATCTTTCTACCTTTTCTGGCTTTATTGACTTCTATTCTTTTTTGGCGTGCGGCTTCTGCTCCATTAATCTGACCAGACAAAGTCAACCAAGCAATACGATCTTGCCACTTACCATGTTGTTCAAACAAAACACGATGAGCTTCTGCATGTTGTTCAATTGTAAGCTCAATTAAATTGGAAGGATCATCGAATCCACCCATATGTTTAGGAACAATGTGATGTTTATGGACAATCATCTAGCCGACCTCAAATTGAGCTGGCATTTCGTACATGTCTCTTAATTCTGCTTCTAGAGCTGTACATTGTGCATCAGCTTCTTGCCAAATTTGTTGACCGTTAAGAGCAATTCCACCTGGAAGTTGAACGCCAGCAAACTTCTTAAGATTCTCACCCCATTGTCTTTTAATTAAAGCAGTGGTGTATCTCTTAAGCCAGTTATCGTTCCAGAATGTTGTGACTGTTGCTGGGTTTAGTGTTGCGTATGCTTCGGCAATAACCCAAGAACCAACTGTAACTGAGCCGCCCCAGTTTACGTCGATCCAGAGTTTATTTTCGAATTGATTGTAACGGATTGGAACTTCACCAATGAATAGCATTTCTAGAGTACGAATGTGTTGATTAGCCAATTCGAAGTAAACATAATCGGCTGAGGTAAAGTCGTAAAGTTCGTTTAAACGAATCTGATAGTTAATATCGAACATGTTAAAGTTCTGAGTTGCCGCAGAATTAACCTGTTCTGTAGAAAGTGTAAAAATACGAGTGATGCTGATGATAAATGGATCAACTGGAATCCAACGATTGTTTACATCATCTTGCGTAATTTGATGGCGCATGTAAACTTTGGTTACAGCATCGTAGTGAAATTGTTGCCACAATGAGATGGCTTCATCGATACGATCATCGACTTGATCGTCATCAACGTTAATTTCAATTACTGGAAAACCTAATTTACGAAGGCAATAGGTCTTTAAGTCCGATCTGCTTGCTGGAATCATTTATTACACCCATAGTGTGAGTTCTTATTATATTTATTAAATGATTACGGTTAATCAATTTCAACAATAACGTTGCTTCCTGGACCTGTTCCGAGAGTTACAGAGAATGAAGTTCCTGTATTTGAAGTTACTGGATAGTTATAATAGTTAATTTCAGTTGCTCCAACAGGAGTTGCAGTTTGTGAAATACCGCCTCCAGGAAATGGAACTCCAAGAACAGATGTTGGTTGTCCTGCTACACCGCTAACTGGAGTTGTAAATGGTGTTGTAGAAGGAATAAACGCTTGATATGGTGTCTGTCCAGGGGTTTGATATGGCGTTTGGTTTGGAGTATAGAAAGGTGTTGTTGACGGAATAAACGCTTGATATGGTGTCTGTCCAGGGGTTTGATATGGCGACTGATTCGGCGTATAGAACGGTGTTGTTGATGGAATAAATGCCTGATACGGTGTTTGTCCAGGAGTTTGATAAGGACTCTGGTGTGGCGTTGTGAATGGAGAAGTCGATGGAATGAACGCTTGGTATGGCGTTTGTCCAGGAGATTGATATGGCGTTTGACCAGGAATCTGATATGGCACAGCCTGTTGATATGGCACTGCTTGCTGATATGGAACAGCCTGTTGATATGGTGAGGTTCCAGGAATCTGATATGGCACAGCCTGTTGATACGGAACAGCTTGTTGATAAGGAACTGCTTGTTGATATGGTGTTGTTCCAGAATATGGAGACTGCCCAGGAGATTGTCCAGGAGATGTTCCAGGATTTTGAAAATAGTTAATATATGGTTGTTGATATGGCTTAGGGTGACCAGGTCCTCTCTTATGTGGAATTGTTCCAGGAACTGATCCTTGTGATGTGTATGGTTGTTGGTATGGACTTGTATATGGAGTTGTCCCAGAATATGGAGACTGTCCAGGAATATAATACACAGATGGAATATAATATTGTGTTGGAATATAATATTGCGTAGGTGAGGTATAAGGCGACTGCGATGGAATATAATATACAGATGGAATATAATATTGTGTTGGAATATAATATTGCGTTGGTTGCGTAAATGGTGAAGTTCCAGGGTTCGTATAAGGTTGTGTCGCTGGAGTTGGCTGCTGATAAGGAGTTTGTCCAGGAGTTTGATAAGGTTGTGTAGAAGGAATTGTATACGGCGTTGTCGCAGGAGTAGGCTGCTGATATGGAGTCTGTCCAGGAGTTTGGAATGGTGTTGTTCCAGGAATCGTATATGGTGTTGTCGCTGGAGTTGGTTGTTGAAACGGCGTCTGCCCAGGTGTTTGATATGGGTTTGTGCCGTCTGCACCCTTGCCTCTGACAGTAACATAAGCTCTACCGAATGGGAGCGTCACGTTTCCAGGAGAGGTGAATTGGAAGACGCCATTTCCGCTGGCTCTCCAAGTTGTTTCGATATCAAATCTTTGTGGCATTTAGAATTCTATAGTTAGACGTTTAGATTATTTATTATCTTTGCTTAAACCGAATTTCTTTTTCACATACAGATATTTTCTATAAAAATTGTTATTTGAATTGTAAATAGTTGATTTAAAACTGTCCATATCCACTTGTTCAGCAGGTCTACAAACTGCATCAAAATCATCATTATGAAATGGTAGAATATGTAATAACGGTTCACCTTGTTTGATGTGAACTTCGCAATCTCTTTTTAATGCGCAGATAAAGTTAATCGTGTGGAATCTTTTACCATAATCCACGATTCCAGGATAAACATAAACATCATCTAGATATTCAGCATGATAAAAAGCTGGCATTAAAAAACAAGAGATATTCTTATTTACAAACACACCCCATGGAGAGTTAAATTTCCAGACGTGTAAATCAATTCCATCTTGAAGATCAAAAACACCATCAACAACTTCAGCTTCCATTTTATTTGGGGGCTGAAAGTTATTTTGAGTATTTCTATATCCACCTTGTAAAGCTGTTGATCCAGCCTTGTTTGTTTTTATATGAAAATCGTCCCAAGCTGGCATAATATAGCCATAAGCTGAATAGTCGTACATTCCAGGACAGAATGAGAATTTATATTTTCCGTGTTTGGTTCTTTGTTCTTCGGAAAAATGCACAGGGAATTTTTTAGCTGCAACAATTGGAGAATGCATGTATGCATTTCTACTTGAGTCTACAAACTCAATATCTTTTCTTTTTTTAGAAAACCACATTAGAACGTTCTCGGTCCAGTGATCCAACAAACCAAAGATTTTCTAGTTCCTGATATGACAGGATGAACTTTATGACTCATCCAAGAGGCAAAGAAAACGACATCGCCCTTTTCTGGCTTTCCTCTATATGAGGCGAAAGGACTTCCTCTATTAATAATTTCTAATTCTCCACCCTCATATTCATCTGGACCTGTCAACATTAGAGTTGCGCTTATCTTTCTTTCTTTTTCTACATACTCAAAAGATGAATCTGTGTGCCAGTCATAGTGTTGTTTTTGTGAAGAATCATAAACGGTATATTGAAATGAATCATAACCCTCAATATTATACATGAAGTGGTCATAATTTACTCGAGGAACCATGCTGTTAAATTTATCAAACAGCCAAAAAGAATTATTATCTTGTCGAATCCACATCACATTACTGTTTCTATAAGTTGTATCTTTATGCCCATCGCTCCCCATAACGCCGTCTTCGAATTTTTGCAAGTTTTCTAAAAACTTAATTTGATCGCATTCGTCTGGTGTGAATGCTTTATTCCAAATTGCAAATTGTTCTAATCTCGCAGCGTATTTTGGTAGATGTGAAAATGACATAATAACTCCAAATAGATTTCATTATATTGTAATATAGAATGTATGTAAAGGCAAATTTATTTGACTAATTCTTTTATAGTCGATTTCAACTTTTGTAATGGTTGTTCCCAATTTCTTACAGAACTCTGTTTCAATATTCTTAAATTTGGACCATACCATGGAGTTGTTCCATCTTCTCTATTAGAAATCCAAATGTATCCTGGATCTAAAGGAGCAAGAACAATTGTATTTTTTCCCATTGCTCCTGCAGCATGGGCAACAGAAGTGTCGCAAGAAATAATTACATCCATTTGATCAATATAATCTAAAGTGTCATCCCAATTTGTAATATTATCTCTTACATTTAAACAGTCACGATGATGCTCTTTATCGAAATTGTAAATTAAAACATTTTTCGGAAGATGATCATATAATTGCTCAAACGGAATATCTCGAGTATATCCGTTATTCTTATCACTGTCACTTTTCAATTTAATTCCAATCTTTAACATTTTACTGCTAATGATTTTATTTTTTGGATCTTTTCTTGCCGTCAAATATGGACCTTCCCAAAGTGTTTCTTCTTCTAATTGAAAATATCCAGGAAGTGCTGATAGATTCACCCAAAGATCATCAGATGTAAAAAGATTAGTATTGTCGATTGCTTCGACACCATGTCTTCTATAAATTTCAACTATATCGCTTCTCTTTTCCACATAAGCAGAATAGAATATAGGTTGCATTTCAAATTCTTTCAACTTATTAATAAATCTGAAATGAGAAAACTGATCGCCAATATCTCCACGACCATGAACAATTATTCTCTTTCCAGGTTTTTTAACTCCTATCCAAAAGGAATAAGGAACTAAATTCAAATATAATGATTTTTCTGGAAAAGTGGCGTTCTTGACACCAATATCTAAATCGCCGTTTCTTAATTGTCTCTTAGCAATTAAAATACTCAAATCATTTTTTTCTTCTATATTGTCTGGACATAAACTTTCTATAATTAAATCTGCCTTTTCATTATTGCCTAAAGCATTAAGAAAATTAGCTCTCTCAATAAGAGTGTAGAAATTCTCACTGGTTTTTAAATCAATATCATTATAGAATAATGATTTTTCTGGTTGATTTAAGAGAAGATATGTTTTAGCTAATTCGTAGCGATAAAGAGAAAGTTTCTCAGAATTAATACAATGAGTGTATGCATATTGTAGACATTTTAGCCTTAAAGAATGATGATTTACTTTACTACACAATTCAGAAATAATCTCATACTCTTCAACTGTAGTTGCCTTTTCTTCATAATGCTCTAGAGTGCGACGAGCTAGATCTAAATTTTTATTTTCACAAATTAAATCTTCTAGCACTGCTTTTAATTGGAATATATCAATCATATTTTCACCACTACTAATTTAATATTAGTTTGCATTCTTGTGTTATTTTGTCTGGTTAGAGAATCTTGATCGTTTTCATCATAAGGAAATTTAGGATCAAGAATATATGACATGTCCACAATTTCAAAATCAAAACCGTGGAAGTATGCAAGAGATTTTGTTTTAACCCCCTTATCTTTACAGCTATCGCTATATTTTCTGCTTAAAAGCCACATGCCTTCTAATGTGATTCCACGTTTAATCGTTGGATCGGCATAAAAGTTATCGTGGCGCGGATAGGTTACTGAAATGTCAATGATTGCGCCATTCTTACAAACACGATGTAATTCGCGCATGGTGTGGAAAAAACCATCGCCTAGACGATCTAGAATATGGTGCGCGATGACTCCATCCACAGAATCATCTGGAAATGGAAAATTATCTTGCTCTAAGTCTAAAAGAATATCTGGGTTACAATTGGGATCCCAGTCAATATTTGCGCAACCATAAATCTTATTATATCCACAACCAATATTCAAATTCATAAAAACTCCAAATGATATAATCTATATATGCACTCTTAAGGATTCAATAACATGACGCACTGAGAAGTGATTGCTGCAGTATTTGCGCCACCGTATGGATTTGCTGATTGAGTTTGACCCAATGGGCTTGTTGGTCTTGTGAAAGTTCCAGTATAAACTGCCATATTACAAATACGGAAGCTGGTGATGCTACCGCCAAACTGCTCAGATATTAATGCACCATATGGTTTACCACCAACGTATAGTGTACTGTTTGTGTTTGTCATACTTAATGAGTTGGAAACGGTAGAACCGATTTGTGTTCCATTCTTATATAATCTTAAGCTTCCGCTTGATCTTACAACAGCAAAATGCACCCAAGTATTTTTATATGTTCCTATTTGAGCAGAAGTTGCTAATGTATTAAGACTAGCATTCCAAAAATAGAAATTTCCACTTTCAATACTTACACCCCAAGAATAAGTGCTTGACCCTGCATTACAATACCAGAAAGGTCTTGGGAATCCATTTGAATCTGTTTGATACTGGAACCACTCAATAGTAAAATCGCCTGTGCCGAAATTGAATCCAGGAACTCCAGCAGCACTTACAGTATTGTATGGTGGAACACTGGCAGGAGCAACAATCACATAGTTATTAGACGCTGGTGTAAATGGGCTACCGTTGGCTGTTCCGCTGGCAGCTGTTCCATTAAATGTTACTGATACGGTACTTTGAGTGTTTCCAACATTTCCTGATGGAACAAATGTGTAATCTTGGATTACTAAATTTTTAATCACTGATCCATAGATATTCATATTATTTAAAGTTCTTTACTGCCAATGATCCAATATAAGATGTTCCACCGTTAACAGTTGTAAATGTCCACATATCATTGGCACTTGCCGTTGTTGTTGGTGGTGGAATTAATGCACCTGCCCACTGAATCGTATTAGAGAATGATGGTGTGTATCCACCAGTAGCGTTTTGTCTAATGATTACAGTAAAGCTGTATGCGTTACCTGAAGCTGGTGCATTGTTGAATGTAAATGCAGTTGATGCTGTCATTGTGTAATCGAAATAGTTTCCAGATGAAAGATCAACAGCTTGTGTTGTTGCAGCTGAACCTGATTGGTAAAATTCTCTGTAAGACTTAAATGTTGGCTGTACAACATAACCACCAGAAGGACCTGGAGCAAATATAATGTTACCAGTTGTGATGTTAGAAGAAACGTTTAGCGTAGTAGTATTCGCTAAAGTTGTTATAGTTAAGTTACCAGTTGAAATGTTTTGTGTTGTTGCAATATTACCAACAGAAATATTAGAAGAAACGTTTAGTGTGGTGGTGTTTGCTAATGTTGCTATTGTTAAATTACCAGTTGAAACGTTTTGTACAACCGCAATGTTACCGACAGCGATGTTTGAAGAGACGTTTAATACAGTTGTGTTGGTTGTGTTGGTAACTTTGACATTACCAGTAAACGTATATGGGCTGTATTTTAGTATCGTCATTTAATAACCTTTTTCTAATATTTATTAGTTATGCCCACTGAACCCATTTTTGAGCAATTTCGTTCCAAAGATAAAAATTGCCTTGATCTGTTGAAGGTGCGTTTTCTACTGGATATGGAACAGGTGGATCCCACTGCCAAGTAGAAGTATTCAATGTCCATGATGGATATGGTTTTGTTGGATAAAATACATCATTAGTTGGATCGTAAATGTATCCAATTCCTGCATAATTTCCTCTTACCGCTGGTTTTCCATCAGGTCTTCCATCTTCACCATAATGCACATTATTATGTGTGTTGTAACTTGTCTTAATCCATCTTCCACCAAACAAAGAGTTGCAGTAATTTGACCCAGCTTCTTC
>Ga0208742_1000132_pt1 | contig 30884 bp, 30 predicted proteins | sample CryBogCBH28Sep08_FD_184601 | JGI IMG/M metagenome (GOLD analysis project Ga0208742, IMG submission 184601) | Freshwater microbial communities from Crystal Bog, Wisconsin, USA - CBH28Sep08 (SPAdes) (version 2) | ecosystem: Environmental > Aquatic > Freshwater > Lake | place: Crystal Bog... | reverse complement strand
CAATTTTGATTTGCTGTTGAACAATATCAATGCCCGTTATAAATTCAGTCACAGGGTGTTCAACTTGTAAACGTGTATTCATTTCAATGAAATAAAATTCATTGTTTTCATATAAAAATTCAAATGTACCTGCGCCGCGATAATTAATTGTTCGACATGCTTCGGCACATCGTTCACCAATTTTTTCACGAAGTTTTGCTGATAAACCAGGCGCTGGTGCTTCTTCAATAATTTTTTGATGACGACGTTGGAGAGAACAATCACGCTCACCGAGATATACAGCGTTGCCATGTTGATCTGACAGCACTTGAAATTCAATATGGCGTGGTTTTTCTAAAAATTTTTCCATGTATACCGTTGGATTACCAAACGCTGTTTGTGCTTCTTGTTTTGTCATGTTGACGGATGCAAGAAGCGCAGCTTCAGTATGGACAACGCGCATACCGCGTCCACCTCCGCCTCCAGCAGCTTTAATGATGACTGGATAACCAATTTTTTTAGCAATCGCGAGTACTTCTTTTGGATCTTCAGGAAGCGCTCCATCAGAACCTGGCACACAAGGTACACCAGCTTCCTTCATTGCATTTTTTGCGCTGACCTTATCGCCCATGAGGCGAATTGTTTCTGGACGAGGGCCAATAAATACAAAACCACTTTGTTGAACACGTTCAGCAAAATCTGCATTCTCAGATAAAAAGCCATAGCCAGGATGAATCGCTTCGGCGTCCGTCACTTCGGCAGCACTAATAACAGCCGGGATATTTAAATAACTTTGTGTAGAAGGTGCTGGACCAATACATACAGATTCGTCAGATAATTTCACATACTTTGCATCACGATCAGCTTCGGAATGAACAGTGACTGTTTTAATACCAAGCTCACGACATGCGCGTAAAACTCTAAGTGCAATTTCGCCGCGATTGGCAATTAGTATTTTTTCAAACATAAAATAAATTAGCCAATAATAAAGAGAGTTTCGCCGTATTCAACGGGCTGACCGTTCTCAACCAATATTTTTTTAATCGTACCTGTTGCATCTGCTTCAATCTCATTAAGCAATTTCATAGCTTCAATGATACAAAGTGTGTCGCCTTTAGTAACTTTAGAGCCTACATCAACAAAAGCTTTAGCGTCAGGAGATGGAGAGCGATAGAAAGTCCCTACCATGGGGGAGTTGACTGCATGCCCATCAATTTTTTCTGCTATAGGTTTAGTTTCTGAAGCGCTTGATTCTGAAGGAGCTGCTACTTGAGGTTGAGCTGCTACTTGCTGAGGCGCTTGAATATAGTGAGTCATAGGCGCTGATTGATTCATAAGTTGACGACTGATTTTGACTTTTTCTTCACCTTCAGTGAGTTCAAGTTCAGCGATACCAGACTCTTCAACTAAATCGATTAATTTTTTAAGTTTGCGTAAATCCATAATGACCTCTTTTTAAAACTTTAAGCGTTAATTGCAAAATTAAGGGCTGCTATATAACCATCTGCACCTAAACCACTAATCACCGCGACGGCGATATCAGAAAAGTAGGAGTGATGCCTAAAAGGCTCCCTTGCATATACATTAGATAAATGAACTTCAATAAACGGCACTTTGACAGCAGACAGAGCATCACGCATCGCAACGGATGTGTGGGTGTACGCTGCCGGATTAATAATCAAAAAATCAACTTTGTCTTTGTGAAGTGACTGTATTTTGTTTACCAAGTCCCCTTCGCTATTACTTTGCATGGTTTCAAGCTTAATAGACTTAGCCGATGCTATGGTTTTTAAAACTTGATCGATGTCTTCTAGGGTTTGTTTGCCGTAATGCTGTGGCTCACGCTCACCTAAAAGGTTTAGATTGGGCCCGTGCAAAACTAAGATTGATTTTGTTGCCATTTGTCGCGTTTATTCTTGAATCTATGGAAGTCAATTTTGCCGAAAATAACGTTTTTTGTCTACAAATTAGACGAAATTAAGGAAAATTAAAGGCTTTTAGAGGGTTGCAATAAAGGCTTGAGTATGGCATCTAATTGGTCTTTATGTACACGACCAAGAATCGTTTTTTCAATGATGCCTTTTGAATTGATAATTACAGTATAAGGCAAAATACCCTCGTTATTCCCTAAATTTTTACTTAAAATCACCCCTTTATCTTCATCCACAAGAATGGGGTATATCACCTTAGTTTTTTTAAGATAAGACTTCACGGCCTTGGCCTCATCAATCGCAATCCCAACTACTGCAACGTTTTTAGACTTATTTTCAGAATAGAAGTCGGACAATTCAGGCATTTCTTCACGACAAGGCTCACACCAAGTTGCCCAAAAATTAAGCACAATGATTTTATTCTCAAATTGTTTAAAATTTTGAGGCTTGCCTTCAGGGTCATTAATGATGGAAGTGAATAGCGGAGCCGCCGAGGACGTATTTTTTTCTGAGGGCATTAAAAAAATGCGAAAAATAGAAAAGCCTAAAAAAATAATAGCAAGAACATAGATTGCTAAATGAACTGAGGCTTTATTGATTTTCATGCTGAAGCGTTTTGAGTTGATCTAACATTTGCGAAGCATTTTTGTAGCCCACAATTCTAAAAGTACGCAATTCGTTATGTTGTTTATCAAAAAATAATATAGCGGGCGGACCATAAAGGTTGAAATGTTTTAATAAAGCTTTATGTTCAGCATTGTTTTTAGTGACATCCACCTGGAGCAGGCTGTATTCAGTTAAGTGCTCTTTGACTTTAGGATGACTAAAGGTAAGTTTTTCGTATTCTTTACATGAAACACACCAGTCGGCATAGAAATCGAGCATGATCATTTTATTGTTACGCTGATTAAGCTCACGAGATAAATCATCAAGACTTTGAATTTGCTTAAAAGGTAAAACAGATTCGTGATTAGGCTTTGTCGTATTAGAAATATTTTCATTGTCGGATATATTTATTTTTTGAAGTGTTAGTCCAAAAAGTAAAATGGAAGCAATGAGCGTTACAAAAGCTGACAAATGTACCCAAGACATTGTCTTATATTTGAAACGACGGTTTGCAAAAAATAAATAAATCGATAGCGATAGTAACAGAGCACTATAAGCGATTTGATCTATATTTTCCGGGAACAGCGGGCTCATAATAAAAAGGCCCATAGCAATTAACATAAAGCCAATAAGCTCTTTAACAATAATCATCCAGTGACCGCGCTTAGGAAGCCATTGATCAGAAAAAATACCAATAAGAAGGAGCGGCATGCTCATGCCAATTGAAAGCGTAAATAAAGCTAAACCACCTAAAATAAAATCACGTGATTGATTAATGTAAATAATGGCGCCGGCTAGAGGTGGCGCAATACATGGACTTAAAACAAGTGATGAAATGGTGCCAATGATAAATACATTAAGATATTTTCCGCCTTCAACGCGCAGAATTGAGGTCGCAATGAAATGTTCAATAAAATGAGGTAATTTAAGTGCGTACAAATCAAACATGGAAAGAGCTAAGAGAATAAAAACAATACCCATGATGCCCATGAGCATCGGACTTTGTATGCTTGTGGTAATTAAATTGCCTGATAATCCCGCAAAGACACCTAATAAGGTATAAGTGAAAGAAACACCGCCTACATAGCTTAAGGATAGAAAAAAATCTTTCAAGCGCGTTTGATGAGAGGGGCGCTTATGTGACGCAAAAATGATGCTTGAAAGAATGGGAATCATCGGCAATACGCAAGGCGTGAGTGAAAGCAATAACCCAGCGATGAAAAATCCTAATAAGATAAGACCGACATGTTGAGACTGTAATAAAAATTGCATCGTATCAACTTCTGAATTTGAGCTGATTGTTTTTGAGCTACTGCTTTGAATGTTATCAAATTTAAATTCTTTTTTAATAGGGGCATAGCAAAGTCCTTTTGAACTGCATCCTTGATAAGTAATACTGATTTCTTTTGGAGCATGCTTAGCATCATAGGGAATAGAAGCATTTAAAGTGTCATGATAAATTTCCGTTTTCCCAAAATGCGTATCAGTTTTAATTTCAGCTGCAGGCAAAAGTATTTGGCTTTGAGGAGCATGGTCAAATTCAACTTTGAATTTGTTGCGATAAAGATAATAGTCTTTTGTAATAAAGAACGATGCTTCAATAGATTGAGGGTTTTTCTTAACTGTTAATTGAAATGCCTCATCAGGTTGCAAGAAATCATTATTATTTTTTAAGAATAAAGATTCGTTAGCATTTGCATTAGTTAAGATTAAGCCGATAAAAAATAAACTGAGCAAGATTGCTATTTTTTTTGATAAAGAAAAAATACGGCTAAACATGAATGGCGGCCTTTAATAAGAAATTTAGTGATTGGAGTTAAATCATCATAAAATCGTTCCTTAAGAATGACTGATTCAAGCTCTTAAGCACAACGATCATTTATTACATATAATTCTAGCTAAAATCATAGAATAACCTAATGCGATTACTTTTTACTATTCTTTTATTGTCTTTCCCAGTCATTGAAATATGGGGCATCTTTAAACTAAGCCATCTTTATGGATGGTGGTTTTTTCTATATATGGTTTTAGTCACTTACCTCGGCTGGCGATTGATCAAAGAAGAAAAACAAATGGTTGTAGCAAAGCTCATGGGCGCAATGGGACAAGGAGGCAACCCAATTAAAGCCATGATCGGAAGTGCGCGAAATTTATTTGCAGGTATCTTGTTTATTATTCCTGGCGTCATCACGGATATTTTTGCCGTAATATTGTTACTGATTCCCATTAAAGATAATTCTTCTCAAAATATTCATTCACCAGAAGAAGATGTGATCGAAGGCGAATATCGCCGCGATGATGAACTTCTAAAATAATGAGTTACACCATTAAACTTTTGCCTAGCGGGCATACATTTCAAGCCAAGCCAAGCCAAACAATTGTAGAAGCTGCCATTGATGCAGGCGTTCATTTGCCTTATGGTTGTCGCAATGGAGCTTGCGGCGCATGCAAAGGTAAAGTGGTTGAAGGCAAAGTGCATGTAGAAGACTATCAATCATCTGTGATTTCAGAAGAAGAAATTAAAAATGGCATGACATTATTTTGTCGCGCATTTGCCACTGAAAATTTAACGATAGAGATTAAAGAGCTTGGGACCACTAATAATATTCGACCCAAAATATTTCCTGTTCGTGTTGAGGCTTTAGAGAAGCTTACGCACGATGTCATGCTTATGAGATTAAAACTTCCAAGTACGGATAAACTTCAGTTCGTAGCAGGCCAATATTTAGAATTTTTACTTAAAGATGGAAAGAGAAGGGCTTTTTCGATCGCGAGCCCATCGCATGAATCCTCATTGCTTGAGATACATCTAAGACTCATTCCAGGTGGCGAATTTACGGAATACGTATTTAAAGAAATGAAAGAAAAATCTATTTTGCGCGTCGAAGGACCTTTTGGAAATTTCTTTTTACGCGAAGATTCTCAAAAGCCGATTATCTTCGTAGCGGGGGGAACAGGCTTTGCACCCATTAAGGGCATGATTGAAGAATCCATTCAAAAAGGTATGAAGCGACCCATTAAGCTTTATCGAGGCGCAAGGATCCTAGAAGATTTATATATGGATGCATTATGCAAAAAATGGTCTTGTGAATTTCCACATATTGAATATATACCGGTACTTTCTGAATCTATTTCAGAAGACAAATGGCAGGGGCGGCAAGGTTTGGTGCATGAAGCTGTATTAAAAGATTTTGTAAATTTGAATGATTATCAATTGTATTGTTGTGGAGCTCCCCAGATGGTAGAAGTGGCTCATAAGGCTTTTATAACGCAAGGACTTCCAGAAGATGAATTTTATTCAGATGCATTTACGTTTGCAGCACCGATAAAAAAATAGAAAAAAAGATACAAAAAAAGGCGCTAAAAGCGCCTTTTTTCTTTGATACAAAGCTAATTACTTAGCAGCTTTAGCATCAGCAGCTGGTTTAGCAGCCGTAGCAGCTTTTTTGTCAGCTTTAGCAGCTGGTTTAGCAGCTGGAGCTTTAGCATCAGCAGCTGGAGCAGCGTCAGCAGCAAAAGCGTTTAATGAAAGTGCGAATAAACCTGCAACTAATGAAGCGAATAACTTAGACATGTAATTTCCTTAAATATTAAATTAAACAAAATATGTGTCAAATTGTAACAATTTCACACATATCAACCGTGTATAAAGCACGATTTGAGGCGCATTATACATGAGTCATAATTTTTATCTACAAAAATACGACTTAGTGTAAATGACTTAAACTTTTTGAAAAAGTTCAAAGGTGTTTTTATAAGATAAGGCAAAAATCATTTTTTAATTGAAGCGGCTTTGCAATATAGCGTCATAAAGTCCAATGATAGCTTGTTTCAATGCGTCTATTATAAAGCTCATAGCATCTAACAATTGGTTAATCTGTCCTAAAAACGAAGCATAAGCTTCATGTTCAAAAAAAGTATCTAGACCAAAACCAATACCGAAACATATAAAGATAACGAATGATTGAGTTATGAAATGATGAGGCAATTCTTTGATAAAAGGATTATTTCTTTTACCTATCTTCTTAAATTTAAAATTTTTGAAATGAACAAGGTAATAACTTAAAGTTTGCAATACGATAATTGGCAAAAGCCATAGGTAATTTAGAACATTGAGGCCGGCCAAAATAGACAGCGCCATGCTTAGAAATAATCCAAGTTTTCCAAAAAATTTCATATGAGGCATGTAATCAAAAATTGATAATCTAGCACTTCGTTAATATCACACAATCCATAATACGAAGTTATAAATCGGATATCTAAAATATAAAGCTATATTTTTAAAAAACTAATGATCGATTGTTTCTAGGAGTTTTTTCATCATAGATTGATCAGAAGGCTCGTCTGATGCAAATGTCATAAAAGACTCTCTTTCAAGCATATTCACCATCCTAGGATGATTTACGATAAAGAGAACATCTTTTAAGAAATTCATATCTTTCAAGCGGCTTAAACGAACAAATTCTTTGCATGCTTCTGAGCTTGTAATGAGGATTGCCGAAATGTGAATCTTTTCTGAGAAAGCTTTGAGTAAATCTAAATTATTTTGAGGAAAAGTGCGTGTATAACATTCCGCATAGGTAACTTCAGCACCTCGCACCCTTAATGTTTCAGCTAAAGTTTCACGTCCGCCTTCACCTCTAAAAATTACAATTTTCTTATCTTTAATATCATTCATTTCTCTAGTAGCAAGCAAACCTTCGCTATCAAAGTTTTCATCCGGAATGAGTACATGATTTACATCAAATAATTTCAACGTTTTTTGGGTAGAGGGCCCAATAGCAGCAAATTGTATTGATTTAGGTAATGTATGAAATGCATGTTTGACTGCTGGCATACCAAACTGGACTGCATTTGAACTAATAAAAATAGCCCAATCATAATCATCCAATTTTAAAACGATATTCTGAAAGATTTCATTTTGACTTTTTGATTTAATTTCAAGTAATGGAAATTCGATAGGATGCCCTTGATGTTCATTGACTAGAGCTTTAATTTCGGCTGTTTGATGAGACGGTCTTGTAATTACAATGCCTGTTTGATGGAGTTCTTTTTTATTCATACAGCAAGTCTCGCTAAAATTTTATCAGCACCCTGATCAAGAAGCTGTTTAGCCAGTTTTTCGCCAAGCTTTTCAGCGTCTTCAATTGGACCTTCAACTTTATCTTTAATCATTTCTTTTCCATCAACAGAAGCTACAAAGCCTTGTAGTTTAAGAATTTTATTTTCAATAATGGCATGTGCACCTAAAGGAACACTACAGCTGCCACCTAAAGTTCGACTCATTGCCCTTTCAGCTAGAACACATTGAGCTGACTCAGGATGATGAAGCGGTTTTAAAAGCTCGACAAGATCAGCGCGTACTTTTAATATTTCAATAGCAAGGGCGCCTTGCCCTACAGCAGGGATTGAATTTTCAGGGGACATGTATTGTCGGATTCGTGGTTTTAATTTAAGTCGAATGAGTCCAGCTGCTGCCAAAATAATCCCTTGGTATTGTTTTTTATCGAGCTTTCTTAGGCGAGTTTGTAAATTGCCTCGCAATGGCTCAATGACTAATTCAGGAAATCGATGTTGTAATTGACTTTGTCGGCGAAGACTCGAAGTTCCTATGACACTTCCTGGGGGTAACATTTCAAGTGCTCCAAAATCATTAGAAATAAATGCATCCCTTGCATCTTCTCGCTTGCCAATAGCAGCAATCATAAATTCATCACTTAAATGCATGGGCAAGTCTTTAAGAGAATGCACAGCAATATCAGCTTCTTTATTTTGCAATGCAACTTCAAGTTCTTTAATAAAAAGACCTTTACCACCAATTTTAGAGAGTGACTTATTAAGCGTTTTATCGCCTTGGGTTGTCATACCAAGAATGCTCACTTCTAATCTAGGATAAAAAGATAAAAGTTGAGATTTAATATATTCGGCTTGCCAAATTGCAAGCTCACTTTCGCGTGTTGCGATGGTTATGTGTGTAGGCTGGGTCATAGTAGAAATGAAAACGAATGATTCATTTTATCATAAGCTAGTCCATTGAAAATTTAGAAAATCATAAGCTTTAGCATATACTTTCACTTATGGCTAAAAAAGATACAAAAAAAGCGAATTGGTCAGGCAGATTTAATGAGCCTGTGACAGAGCTCGTCAAAAGATTTACTGCCTCTATTGGCTTCGACCAAAAGCTAGGTCTTTATGATATCGAGGGCTCCATGGCACATGCTGAAATGCTAGCCGCACAAAAAATTATTTCGCAAAAAGATCTAAAATCGATTCAAAGTGGCTTAAAAAATATTGAGAAAGAAATTTTGGCGGGTACCTTTAAATGGTCTTTGGATTTAGAAGACGTACATTTGAATATTGAAAAAAGACTGACGGATAAAATTGGCGAGGCCGGTAAAAAATTACATACAGGTAGATCAAGGAATGATCAGGTCGCAACCGATTTGAGATTATGGTTAAGAGCGACCACAGATGAAACGATTAAAAAAATCAGAACACTTCAATTATCGATCGTTCAATTAGCAGATAAATATCAAAAAACGATCATGCCTGGTTTTACGCATCTTCAGGTAGCACAGCCGGTGACTTTCGGCCATCACTTGATGGCTTATTATGAAATGTTGCAAAGAGATCTTTCAAGATTTGAAGACGCCAGAAAGAGAATGAATCAGTTGCCTTTGGGCGCAGCCGCTCTTGCAGGTACAAGCTATCCGATTGATAGAAATAAGGTTGCTAAAAAACTTAAATTTGATGGTGTCTGTGAAAACTCATTAGATGCAGTTTCAGATAGAGATTTTGCAATTGAATTTACTTTTGCAGCATCTTTACTTATGACGCACTTATCAAGATTTTCAGAAGAGCTCATTTTGTGGTCTAGCCCAATGTTTGGATTTGTAGAAATTGCCGATAGGTTCTGTACCGGTTCATCCATCATGCCACAGAAAAAGAATCCAGACGTGCCTGAATTGGTGAGAGGTAAAACAGGAAGAGTGACGGGTCATTTGATGGGCTTATTGATGCTCATGAAAGCGCAACCACTTGCCTACAACAAAGATAATCAAGAAGACAAAGAGCCTCTTTTCGATACCGCTAATACCATTTTAGATGTACTGACTATTTATGCAGATATGCTAAAAGGCATCACAGCCCATGAAAAAAATATGAAAGATGCGACCTTAAAAGGTTACGCAACCGCAACAGACTTAGCAGATTATCTAGTCATTAAAGGTGTAGCATTTAGGGATGCACATGAAATTGTTGCAAAAGCTGTGAATGCGGCTATTAAAAAAAAATGTGATTTATCAGAACTTAAACTAGATGAATTGAAAAAATTTAGTAAGATGATTTCAAATGACGTATATAGCCATCTCACCCTTGAGGGTTCAATCAAATCGAGAAATCATATTGGCGGTACATCTTTTGATCAAGTGAAAAAATCAATTGATAAAGCTAAAAAAGCATTAAAGAAATAAATTTCGCTTTATTTTAAGTGTAAATTCAATACACGACAAATTTCACTGAAATGTTTGTCAGTCAACCAAGGGCTATTTGAAATAATCATAGTATTTGCCGCAAATTGTTTTCCTGCGGGTACATTTGTTTTTTTAAAGTAAGGTTTTAAATAATCATAATTTGAAATCTCTTCAATAAAAAGCCTTCCAACGCCTAAGGATTTCGACCACAACGCTGCAATCATTTGATCGCGTATTTTCTGATCGGGCAACATAAGTACTATAAAAGGCCATGTTTCTTTAGGTTCTTTAGTTGTAAGTACTTTTAAACCTTTAATCTTTTCTAATTTTTTTAATCTAGATACAGCTTTTTTACGATTCGAATTTAAAAAATCGTTTAACCGATTCAAAGCATTAGAGCCTATGTATTTTCGATAACGACTCACACGATGTATAGGAAATTTAAAACTACAATTGTCTCCAGCAGCTTTAATAAAATCAGATTTTTTTAAATGATGTCTTAAGGGTATGCCAAATACAAAACGCAATAAACTTGGGCGATAAAAAATATAATAAAAAATGAGCTCAAGAAGACGTTTTGTTTCTATGAGGTAATTTGTTGGAACAATCAAAGCGCTCGTTTTTTGAATATGAGCAAATAATGGTTTATTTTTAGCAACAATAACACCACCCGCAAAAATACTTAAACCCTTGCCCACACCTAAACTAAATATACCTATATCACCCAATAAACCAACGGATTGTTTTTTTGTTCTAGCACCAAGCGCTTGTGCACCATCTTCAACAACAAAGGCACCATATTTTTTTGCAAGAGGAAGTATTTTTTTAACATCAGCAATTTTCCCAGCTAAATGTGTCGGAATAATAGCTAAGACATCATGATTTAGAGTGGATTTGAGTTTTTTTAAATCAAAATCAAAATGTTCTTTATTTGAGTCACATACAATTGGTTCAAGGCCGCAATGGATTAGCGCGATAGGGACCCATGGACATGTATAAGCACTAATGATAACTTTTTTCTTAGGACTTAATTTTTTGAGTGCAGAAAGTGCAACTACAAGTGCTGAGGTTGCTGAACACTCAATCTGAACATTATGAGTACCAATAAAGCGAGATAATTTTTTTTCAAAAGAAGGAGTGCTTATAAAAAAATCACTGAGATGAAGAGGCAAACCCGCTGTAGGCGGTACTTCATAATGAAAAAAATTCATAGCTTATTTTTCTTGAGATTGCCAGCCACCACCTAAAGATTTAAATAAATCAACACTCGCGATAAGCCTTAATTGTCTTGTTTGAATGTAATTAATCGATGCGTCATTATATACGCGCTGAGCATCAAGATATTCCAAGTAACTTGAATAACCTGCTTTATAACGATTAGATGCAATATCCATAGCTTTTTTTGCAGCATCTTGTGTAAGTTTTAAATCTTTTTCTTGTTCAGTGTATTCGCGAAGTTCTACAAGAGCATTATTAACCTCTTTAAAAGCATTTTGAATTGAAGATTCGTAATAATTAAGCGCTTGTTTTTCTCTTGCAGTGGCTTGTTCGATGCGTGAGCGAACTCGTCCTGCATCAAAAATAGGTAAAGACAATCCGAGTCCTCCACCCCAAATACTAGAGCCCGAGTTATTTAAATTTCTTAGCGCGCCACTTTCTGCACCGAGGTTTGTTGTCAGAGAAATGGTTGGAAATAATGCAGCTTTTGCAACACCAATATTCGCATTCGCTGCAATCATAAGTTGCTCAGCTTGGCGAATATCCGGACGAGATTCTAATAAAGTGGATGGTAGGCCCGCAGGTGGTGTTGGTGGAGTAACAAGGGTATCCAGAGTACTTTCATTGATATTTAAATTCATATCACCCGTAAGAACTACCAGTTGATTATGCACAAATTCTCTTTGACGAATAAGGTCACTAAGTTGGGCAGCTAAATTATCAAAATTTGCTTCAGCTTGATTAACATCAAGCGCTGATACTAAGCCACTCTCTAAGCGTTTATGAGTTAAAGCAAGAATATCTTCTTTAAATTTCACACTTGCTTTAGTAAATTGTATTTGAGAGTCTAAACTTCTTAAGAACAAATAGTTACTCGCGACTAAGCTTTGTAAAGAAAGGACTACAGTGTCTTTGGAATATTGAGATGCTAAAAATTCGGCTTTTGCAGATTCTTTAGCGCGACGCAATTTACCCCAAAAATCTAATTCAAACGAAGTGCCTAAGCGAACAAGATAGTCTTTTCTAAGAGCTGGGTAGGCACCTAGCGGAATTGTGGCAGTTCGGGTTACTCTATTTCTATAGGCTTGAGAATTAAGATCTACTTCAGGAAGCAATGCAGCGCCCACTTCTCTTAAATAAGCATCGGATTCTTCAACACGAGCAATAGCTGCATTGATGTCAGTGTTTTTTGTGAGTGCTTTATCCATAAGATCATTTAGCATCGGATCTTGATAAAGCTTCCACCACATATTGATATCTTTATCTAAGCTATTACTTTGAACTTCTTGATGATAATTATTTGGAAGAGAAGCTTCGGGGCGGTTATAGTCAGGCCCAACAAGTGAGCAACTTACTAAATTTACAAAAGTGGCTATTAAAATAAAACGCTTCATCATTTTATTTTTTTATCCTCATCATCTAAATGACCGTGATGTCGAATATGATGTCCGCTCAACCAGACGAAGAAAAGCGGAATAAAAATAGTGGCAATAAAAGTGGCTAAAATCATGCCACCAAATACACCCGTGCCCATAGATTGTCTGGCTGCAGCACCTGCACCTGTTGCTACAACAAGGGGGACAATACCAAACACAAATGCCATAGATGTCATCACTATAGGCCTAAATCTTAAGCGCGCCGCTTCGATCGCAGCTTCCATAACAGGCATACCTTCTTCCATTTTTTGACTTGCAAATTCAACAATCAGAATTGCGTTTTTAGCGGCTAATCCGACCAGCGTAATTAAACCAATCTGGAAATAAATATCATTAGGCATGCCACGAACCATCACAGCCAATAATGCGCCAGTGACCGCGAAAGGAACTGCCATAATCACTGCGAGAGGTAAAATCCAAGTTTCAAATTGTGCAGCGAGAATAAGGAAGACCATAATAATGGCAAAGCCAAAAGCAAAAATTGCAGCGGAACCTGTGCGTTTTTCTTGATAGGCCTGTCCAGTCCAAGCGAGCTGATATCCATCAGGTAAACTTTCTTTGGCGACCTTTTCTATGAGTTTAATGGCGTCACCAGAACTGATACCTGGTGCACCACCTGCTAATACTTTAGCTGAAAGAAGGCCATTAAAGCGTTCTAGTTGTTCTGCACCTACAATATTATTTACTGTGCTTACAGCAGAAAGTGGAATCATAGCACCTGAATTTGAGCGCACATAAACTTTACCTAGATCATCAGGCTTCATCCGATAAGGCGCTTCTGCTTGAAGTTGAACGCGATAAGTCCTACCGGACTTATTAAAGTCGTTCACATAAAGAGAACCCATAGTACTTTGTAGTGTGTCGTAAATACTTGCAATAGGTATACCTAAGCTAATGGCTTTTGCTTCGTCGACTTCAACAAAAAGTTGAGGCACTGTTGGCCTAAAGAAGGTATTAATACCTGCAAGTCGAGGTTCTTTTTTTAAAGCTTCTATGAAAATATTAACAGCCGTGTAAAGATGCATAGGGTCAGTATCGCCTCGGCTTTGAATATAAATTTCCATACTGCCAGAACTTCCAAGGCCGCGAATCGAAGGAGGATTAAATGCGATGGCTAAACCATCAGGTTGTGACATACCTATGCCAAATAATTTTTTTACAATATCACCCGCTGTAGATTTGCGTTCAGACCAATCTTTTAAACGGACAAACATAGTACTTGCATTTGATTTATTACCACCCCCGATCAGATCATAACCATTGACCACAAATTGGAAGGTACTTGCAGGATCTTTTGCAATGACTGAACGAACGGCCTCAGTCGTTTTTGAGGTGCGTGATATGGTTGCACCATCTGGAAGCATCACGGCAGTGATAACATAACCTTGATCCTCAGGAGGAATAAAGCTTGTTGGTGTGGATTTAAAAAGAAAAAAAGCGCTGATCAAAATACCCACAAAAATGATGCCACCAATCAGACGATGATGAAGTGTTGAATTAACTACACTGATATAAAAACGAGTGAGGCGATGAAATCCATTATTAAAGCGATCAAAAAATTTAGAATGAATAGTATTAGGATTTAAGATAATGGCACAAAGCGCCGGCGTTAAAGTCAATGCAACAATACCAGAAATCACAACGGCTACAGCTACTGTGACAGCAAACTGACGATAGAGCTCCCCTGCGATGCCGCCCATAAAAGCTACAGGGACAAATACAGCACAAAGCACTAATACAATAGCGACAACTGCTGCAGCTACTTGTTCCATAGATTTGATCGCCGCTTTAATCGGAGAAAGTTTTTCTTCCGACATAAGACGTTCAATATTTTCTAACACAACAATGGCATCATCGACCACAATTCCAATGGATAAGACCATGGCAAAAAGTGTCAATGTGTTAATTGAAAACCCAAAAAGATATAAGCCGGCAAATGTGCCCACTAAAGAAATAGGCACTGCAATGATAGGAATTAAAGTGGCGCGCCAGTTTTGTAAAAATAAAAATACCACAATGACAACAAGCACCATGGCTTCGAGTAATGTTTTAAAAACTTCGCCCATAGAAGCTTTAACAAAGCTACTGGTGTCATATGGAATTTCATAATCCATACCTTTTGGGAAGCGCTCTTTAAGCTCCGCCATTTTTTCTTTAATACCTTTAGCTGTATCTAGGGCATTTGAACCTGTTTGAAGAAAGATAGGTATGCCAACACCTGGCTTGCCATTAAGCGTTGAACTTATATCATAGGATTGAGCACCTAATTCAATACGTGCAATATCTTTAAGATAAAGAACACCATTTGGCCCATTAGCACGAATGATAATATTGCCAAATTCATTTGGATCAACTAAGCGGCCTTTAGCATTGACTGTGTATATAAGTTGTTGATTATTTGTCGATGGTTCTTGGCCAATTTTGCCTGCAGCATATTGTGCATTTTGACTTTGAATGGCATTCGCTATATCTGATGTTGTGATACCGAGTTGTGCCATGCGATCGGGTTTAAGCCAAATACGCATTGAGTAATCTTGTGCACCAAAAATATTGGCGTCACCCACGCCTTTAACGCGCTTGATTTCATCTAACACATTAAGTGTTGCATAGTTACTGAGATAAAGTGGGTCAAATTGCTTATCTTTTGAAGTCAGCATGACAACCAAAAGAATGTCATTTGATTTTTTTTGGACTACAACACCTGTTCGCCTAACATTTTCAGGCAGTCGGGGTAATGCGATATTTACTCGATTACTTACATTGAATGTGGCCTGGTCAATATTTGTTCCAATTTCAAAAGTCGCTGTAATTGTGAGCGTACCGCTTGAGTCGGTACTTGAATTAAAATAAAGCAGACCTTCTACGCCACTTAATTGTTCTTCAATAGGACCTGCAACTGTTTTAGAAAGTGTTTCCGCACTTGCACCAGGATAATTTGCAGAAATAATAACTGTGGGCGGTGCGATTTGCGGATATTGAGCAATAGATAATTTAAATGCAGCAGCAATACCAGCTAAAACAATGATGATTGAAATAACCGCAGCAAAAATAGGCCGCGTAATAAAAAATTTACTCATTATTTTTGAGGGGTAGGCATGATGGATACTGGCATGCCTGGACGAATCTTAATAAGGTTATTCACAATGACTTTATCACCGGATTTTAGACCGTTAAGAATGACCCAGTCTTGGCCTTTCCATTCACCGGTAACAACTGGTCGAGGGTTGGCTTGATTTTTTTCATTTACAACAAATACAAATCTACCTTGGTCAGAGTTTAGAACTGCTAATTGAGGCACTAAAAATACACCATCTTTCTTGCCTGAAGTGACACGCACTCGCACAAATTGACCCGGCAAAATTTGTTGTTCATTGTTTTCAAATGTCGCTCTTAATTGTTGTGTGCCGAGTGTTGGATCAATTTGGGTTGCTGCAAAATTAATTTTTCCTTTTTTGGAGTATTCGCTACCGTCGGGCAAGACAAGAGATACTTCGCCTATATTTTTTTCATTTAATACTCCACCTAGTGCTTTAAGTTCATTATCAGAAAAACTAAATCGCACCCAAATAGGATTAATTTGCACAAGTGTAGTAAGAAGACTTGTATTGGCGGAAACAAGAGCACCTTCAGAAAATTGGAAACGACCTGATATACCATCTACAGGTGCTGTGACATTGGTATAAGATAAATTTAATTCTGCTTGTTTAAGGTTTGCACGTGCTTGTGAAACCGCTGCTATGCTAAATGCTTCATCAGAAGTTGCATTGTCAAAGTCGCGTTGACTAATTGATTGTGAATCAATAAGACCTTCCAAGCGTTTTTTCTCTCGCTTGGCTTGTTCTGCTCGCGCAATGCTTTGATCAAGCTGAGCTTTTGCTTGGCTTAATGCGATTTTGTAAGGTTCTGGATCAATTAGAAATAAAGACTGTCCGGCTTTAATAGCGGAACCTTCATTATATTTTCGTTTCAATAAGATGCCACCTATACGAGGTCTTACCTCAACTTCTTTAGCACCTTCTGTTTGACCAACCGCTTCACCTGTGATTGCAACTGTCGTTGGATTCACTTCAAGGACTGCAACTGGTAATGCAGTATTAGGAGGCATACCCTGTTGATCTTGAGATTTATGACAGCCTATTAAAGTTAAGAATATAAAACTTAAAAGAAGTCCAACAAATCTGGATAATAAAGTAGGGTATTGCAAGCGAAACTCCAATGAAAAGGATACAAAAACAGATTCAATCTATTGCGTCATTTTACAATTAAACTAGGCTGTTAAGCTTAATTTAATTAATAAAATTTTTATGAAAATAAGTGAGCTAATCCAAAAGCAGCTGAGGATGCCAAAGCACCAATGATAAGGGTTTGCATCGCTGATCGTCCTTGATTTACACCTGTAAAACGACCTTTGATCCATCCAAATAAAATCAATGCAATACTTGTTGCAATGACAGACATTTTTAGAGCTGGTCCGATCTCGGATATGAAGATATACGGTGCTAAAGGAATAAGGCCCCCAACAATATAAGCTACTGAAATAGTTGTTGCACTGATGAATGCTCTTTTCGGATCTGGCTTTTCTAAATTTAATTCGAATTTCATCATAAATTTAAGCCAGCGTTCGCGATTAGAAGTGATAGATTTTACAACCGTTTTAAGCGCGCTTCCCTTAAGTCCATATTCAGAAAGTATTTCTTCAACTTCTGAAATTTCTCGTTCACGTAAATGTTTAATTTCGTAAGCTTCACGTTTTAATTCGGAATCATAATGTTCAATATCTGTCTTACCAGCAAGATATCCACCCAGACCCATAGCAATCGAGCCTGCAGCAACTTCAGCCAATCCAGCAGTCACAATAATCGCTGAAGAATCCACAGCCGCTGATAAACCTGCAGCCAAAGCGAATGGAACTGTCAGACCATCTGACATACCAATGACAATATCTCGGACTATTTCAGTTGAAGTAAAGTGTGTTTCAGAATGATGCGAGTGATGATCATTTGACATAGATATCTCTTTAAATTTATATATTAATTGCAGTTAAAAATACTATATATTAGATTTTGTAATTAAAACATTTTTAAATCTTAAAGGGCTCAAAAATGAAACAATGTACTTATAACGTATTGGCTTTATTAGTATTTGCTTTATCTTTTTCTTATGTACCAACAGCCGCATTTCAATACCATTGCGTTTACGATGGCGTGACAGAGTTTAATGTGCCTATCTTTATATTCCAACAAGTTTTCCTAGCAACTATATTGTTTATTGTTGGGCGTTATAGTTTTCAAGATGGCAAAATGATTTGTTGGATGTCTTGCGGTCGAAAAAAAGACAAAAAGAAAAAATAACTAGTCGAATTTAACTTTATGTTTAAGCTGCCTTTTAAACTTAGTTTTGTCTTTTTCAACTTTAGGTTTAAAAGGTAAGTCAGCACGAAAAAGTGCGTAATGTGTTTGAGAGCGTAATTTAAGTTTTCGAATTTGGTTCATAAAGGCATTACGCAATAATATCTAGAACGCCCCTTGTAATAAATTCAATCGCCATAGATCCTAAAAGCAGTCCCATGACACGCGTAATAATTTTTGTACCAATTGCGCCAATCATTTTAGAAATATTTTCTGCAAAACTTAATGTGAGCCATATCAAAAGAGATACTGCTATACAGGGCAAGACAAGAAAGCTTTGATTAATAAAATTAGGTGCTTGATGTGCTGCAATAATCATATTACTCATAGCGCCCGGCCCGGCTAAAAGAGGAATGCTTAAAGGTACAAATGCAATTAATTCTTTGTCTGATTCTCCATTTTGCCCAGATTCAATAATTTGATGTTTACCTAACATCATAGAAATCGCCATAATTAATAGGAGAATTCCACCACAAATTTGGAAGCTTGGCATGGTGATACCGAACATATTTAAAATTTTATCGCCCAAGAAAAGAGAGGTCACGAGAATGATGAAGACAGTAATTGCGGTCATTTTGACAACATTTTTTTTGTTAATTGTTTTATGTTGACCTGTGAGACTCAGAAAAAGTGGCAAGCATCCAATGGGATCTACAATTGCAATAAGCGCAATCGTTGTTTTGATAATAAAGGTCCATTCAATCATGATGTATTCTCTATTTAAAAAATGACATAAAACCTAATGTTGCTGCAGCAATAGCCATAACTAAAGTAGCAGCCCAACCTAAATATTTCACATGATTTCCAATAGTGAATGATCGCATAACTTTTGGACGTGATGCCATGTGCATCAAAGCAATCATTAAAGGGACTGCAACAATACCGTTAATTACGGCACTCCATAACAATGCTTTAATCGGATCAATTCCACTAAAGTCTAATAAGACGCCAAGAAGTGTTGCAATCGCAATCACCGCATAAAAATCTTTAGCCGCATGAAAACTTAAACCTAAGCTTGCTGGTTTTTTAAGTAATTCTGCCACTGCATAAGCTGCAGAGCCAGCTAATACAGGCACAGCTAAGAGCCCTGTACCTACAATGCCTGCAGCGAATAAAATAAATGTAAATTCTCCAGCGATAGGTCTTAATGCCTCAGCGGCTTCCGCTGATGTTTGAATATCATGAAGGCCTGCTTTAAATAGTGTGGCCGCAGTCGTTAACATAATAAAAAAGGCAATGAGGTTTGAAAATCCCATGCCGACAACAGTATCGATACGAATGCGTTTTAAGTGTTTACCTAAATGTTGAGGATGATGATTTAAATAATTGGTGTTATGTTTAACACGGACTTCTTCCACTTCTTGACCAGCCTGCCAAAAGAAAAGATAAGGGCTAATGGTTGTTCCAAAAACACCCACAATCAAAAGTACATATTGGCTTGTAAAAATAGTTTCTGGAAAAACGGTCGCCTTAATCACCGTGTTCCATTCAACATGAGATGCGAAGACAGTCCCTACATAAGCAAATAAAGAAAGTGTGAGCCATTTTAAAACGCGAACATAGCGTTCGTACGGAATAAAAATTTGTAAAAGTAAGCAGCTCATACCAAATCCGACGGCATAAAGATGTCTTGGCCCACCGATAACTAACTTGACTGCGTCAGCCATCGCTGCAAGATCGGCTGCAATATTAATGGTGTTTGCCGCAAGTAAAAGAATGACTAAAGGCCAAGTGACATATTTGGGATAAAAACGACGCATATTTTCAGCTAATCCTCGACCTGTGACAAGGCCGATACGCGCACTGACTAATTGAATACCCACCATTAAAGGGTAAGTAAAAAACATGGTCCATAGCAAACCAAAACCATATTGCGCACCTGCTTGAGAATAAGTCGCAATACCACTTGGATCATCATCTGCAGCACCGGTGATGAGACCAGGCCCTAATTTCTTTATCAATTTTGGAAATTTAAAATTAAACATGACTATAGCTTTTGTTTTAATACAAACTCTAGAATGACTTTAGCGATATAACCTACAACACCCATGCAAAGGACAGCTAAAAGCCAAAGCGTTCCTTCTTTACCTGCCTTACTTTCTTTAGCGATGCCATACACAATAAAAAACATAAACAACACAAGTCCACCAATCATCCATGGTGTACCAGCTTCAATTAAATCTTCGAGTGCATCAGGCGTCATGATTTTCTTTGTATGAGATTGATTTGAGATAGATCAATGATAATGGATTTCTATCCATAAATTACGAATTGATTGATACGTTAAAAATAAAACAACTCTATAATTAAAAAATGAGTATCCCAATTAAAAGTATTCCTATTCAGAATGTTTCGCAAAAAAGTCCCTTATCTCTAGAGGCCAACGATTGGAAAGCTTTAGACGACATAAAAGAATGGTCTCAATTTAGCCAGAGTGTAAACAAAGAAGATACACAATGGGAATCACATATAGTGATTGAAGGCATGCATTGTGCTGCATGTGCTTTTAAAGTAGAAAATACATTAAAGCCTTTACCAGGTGTTGTCGAAGTTTCCGTCAATGCAACATCAGGACACGCTAAAATTATTTGGCAATCTAATCTCATTAAGCCATCTCTCTGGGCGAGCGGAATTTATAAAGCGGGATATCAAGCTTTTCCAGCTAGCGATTTATTGCATCAGGATGAGCGTAAAAAAAACCAACGACAAGCTTTATGGCGACTTTTAGTTGCCGGATTTTGCATGATGCAAGTCATGATGTTCTCGGTGCCCACTTATATGGCTATTCCTGGTGAAATGACAAGCAATATGAAAGGCTTAATGGAGTGGGCTAGTTGGGTGATTACATTGCCCGTGATGTTATTTTCATGCGGCCCTTTTTTTAAAAGCGCGCTTAATGATTTAAAAACAAAACAAATTAGTATGGATATGCCTGTATCACTCGGCATTTTGATTATGTTTATCGTAAGTACCGCAGCAACTTTTGATCCTAATGGTTTACTTGGTAAAGAAGTTTATTTTGATTCACTCACTATGTTTGTATTTTTTCTTTTAACAGGACGATGGATTGAATTAAAAATGCGTGATAAAACAGCAGGTGCGCTGGATGTATTAATGAGGCGAATGCCTCGTATAGTCAGTCGAGTGAATCCTGACGGCAGCATTGAAAAAATACCTGCCAATCTTCTTCAAGTTGGCGATACAGTTGAAGTGAAACCCGGAGAAGCTTTTCCTGCAGACGGAGAAATTGTGATGGGTTCCACAAATGCTGATGAAGCATTATTAACAGGAGAGTCTGCCGCTATTAGAAAATCTATTCACGCAAAAATTATTGCGGGCAGCTTTAATTTAACCAATCCTGTTCATATGCGAGTTGAACTTGTAGGACAAGAAACGCGCTATGCCAAAATTGTGCATTTGATGGAAAAAGCATCTACGGATAAACCACGTTTAGCTTTAATGGCGGATCGCATTGCTAAACATTTTTTATGGATTGTGATTTTATTAGCCTTAAGCGTAGGCATTTATTTTTGGCAGTTTGATCATGCGAAGGCTATTGTTGCAGCAGTTGCTGTATTAATTGTGACGTGCCCATGCGCGCTATCTCTTGCAACACCTGCAGCGATGTTAAGTATGTCAGGCTTTTTAGCAAGACAAGGTATTTTGGTGCAAAAAATGCAAGCACTTGAAGCTTTAACGCAAATTAATACAGTAGTATTTGATAAGACAGGTACATTAACCAATGATCAAATTTTTATTGAAAAAATATTTACCAATAAAAAAATCACTGAGAAAGAAGCTTTAGTCATTGCGTCGTCATTATCTGCTTCCTCTCTTCATCCCGTCTCTAAAGCTTTTATGAATGCCGGTGAGATTGATACATCATTAAAAATTGAAAAAATCGAAGAAGTCAGTGGCGGCGGATTATTAGCCAAAACATCTTTAGGAGTTTTTAAATTAGGATCACTCGCTTTTTGTGGATTAAAAGATAATGAATTCGATCATTTAAAAGAAGAACAATTACAAGTGCATTTAATGCATGACGATAACTGGGTGGCAAGTTTTATGATGACAGAGTCGATTAAAGAAGATGCGCTTCAATCGATTAAGAAACTTAAACAACATCATTTAAATATTGAAATTTTATCAGGCGATAAATTGTCTTCCGTTAAAAAAGTGGCTGATCAATTATCTATACAAAACATCAAAGGCCAATGTTCTCCTGAAGATAAATTAAGACATATTCAATTACTTCAATCACAACATTCGAAAGTACTTATGGTGGGTGATGGATTAAATGATGGGCCTGTATTAGCTTTTGCGCATGCCTCCATTGCACTTGGCCAAGGCGCACCCCTATCTCAAGCACAATCAGACTTTATTATTTTAAAAGGTGAGCTTCGTCTTATTCCTCAATTGATAGAAGAAGCTAAACGCACGATGAAAATTATTAAGCAAAATCTAGTTTGGGCAGCTTTATATAACTTGATCTGTATTCCTTTAGCTGTGATGGGATTTTTACCAGCATGGCTAGCTGGATTAGGCATGGCATTAAGCTCGCTTTTGGTCATTTTGAATGCAGCACGATTAGCCTTTTAACTTGAACTAAAAGATTTATACTTAAAATTATGGATATTCTTTATTTATTGGTGCCTTTTTCCGTCATCTTAGTACTTGTTATTCTTGTAGGTCTTTGGTGGGCAGTTCATAGCGGACAGTTTGAAGATACCGAAAAAGAAGGCGAACGTATTTTGCACGACGATTGATCTAAGTCAAATCCCCATTCTCCAAAGTTTGAGAAACTTCATGTATGAATCAATGTGCTATTAGGCACAAAATCAGATTTTTTAAGTAAGTATTCGTTTTAGGGGAAGATATGAACGCGAAAGCAAATTTATCCACGATTTATGATGATGGTGTCATAAGACAATTTTCAATCATGGCAGTGGTTTGGGGTGTTGTGGGCATGCTGGTGGGTGTAGTGATTGCAGCACAACTTGTATGGCCAGAACTTAACTTGGGGCTTCCTTGGACTTCATTTGGTCGCCTTCGTCCGCTTCATACCAATGCGGTAATTTTTGCTTTTGGTGGATCAGCTCTTTTTGCTTCTTCTTATTATGTCGTACAAAGAACCTGTCAAACTCGTTTGTTTGCTGGCAAATTGGCTTCTTTTACTTTCTGGGGTTGGCAAGCCGTCATCTTAGCAGCGGCTATTTCTCTTCCTTTAGGTTATACATCTGGTAAAGAGTATGCAGAACTTGAATGGCCGATTGATATTTTGATCGCTATTGTTTGGGTGTCTTATGCCATCGTATTTTTTGGCACGATTGCAAAAAGAAAAATTAAACATATTTACGTTGCAAATTGGTTCTATGGCGCATTCATTATCACTGTGGCATTACTTCATATTGTAAATAGTGCCGAAATTCCTGCAGGCTTTATGAAATCTTATTCAGCTTATGCGGGCGTTCAAGATGCCATGGTGCAATGGTGGTATGGCCATAATGCAGTAGGCTTTTTCTTAACAGCTGGCTTTTTGGGCATGATGTATTACTTTGTCCCAAAACAAGCCGAGCGTCCTGTGTATTCATATAGTTTATCGATCGTTCACTTTTGGGCACTTATTTTTACCTATATGTGGGCAGGCCCTCATCACCTTCATTACACAGCATTACCTGATTGGGTATCTTCATTAGGCATGGTGTTCTCACTTATTTTATTTGCACCAAGCTGGGGTGGCATGATCAACGGCATCATGACACTTTCAGGCGCTTGGCATAAATTACGTACTGATCCAATTCTAAGATTCTTAATCGTATCTTTATCTTTTTACGGCATGAGCACTTTTGAAGGCCCAATGATGTCAATTAAAACAGTGAATGCTTTATCTCACTATACCGATTGGACGGTGGGGCATGTGCATTCGGGTGCGCTTGGTTGGGTAGGCTTAGTGTCTATGGGCACACTTTATTTCTTAGTTCCTCGATTATTTGGTCAAAAAGAAATGTATAGCATGAAAGCGATTGAGCTTCATTTTTGGATGGCCACGGTAGGTATTGTGCTCTATATCACAGCGCTTTGGATTTCAGGCGTGATGGAAGGTCTCATGTGGAGAGCAATTAATCCAGACGGTACATTAGCTTATTCATTTATTGAATCAGTAAAAGCAAAACATCCTTACTACATCATTCGTTTATTAGGTGGGCTTTTATATCTAGGCGGTATGTTGGTGATGTTATGGAATGTCATTAAGACAGCGACTAACGGCAAGCCAACAAATATTTTAATTCCTGCTGTTAAAGCACACTAAGGAAAAAACAAATGGCAAAAGAAAATAAAAAAATAAATAAAGAAAATTCAGGATTTAGTCACGAGACGATTGAAACAAATAGTTTCCTCATGATTATTTTGATTTTAGTTACAGTGGCGTTTGGCGGTATTGTAGAAATTATTCCACTTTTTTATCAAAAGTCGACGACTGAACCCATTAAAGGTTTGCAGCCATACACAGCAATGCAACTTATGGGTCGAGACGTTTACATTCGTGAAGGTTGTTATAACTGCCACTCACAAATGATTCGCCCATTTCGTGCCGAAACACTTCGTTACGGACATTATTCAGTAGCGGGTGAATCTGTATATGATCATCCGTTCCAATGGGGAAGTAAACGAACAGGCCCTGATTTAGCTCGCGTAGGTGGACGCTACAGTGACGAATGGCATCGTGTACATTTAAATAATCCAAGAGATGTGGTGCCTGAATCTATCATGCCAGCTTATTCATGGCTTGAAAAAACAGAAGTGGATTCAACAGTTGTAGCACAAAGAATGAAAGCATTAAGAATTGTAGGCGTACCTTATAGCGATGAAGATATTAAAGGCGCTTCTGATGCAGTAAAGGGTAAAACAGAACTTGATGCGTTGATCAGTTATTTACAAGTGCTCGGCACGAATCTTAAATAAGGATATGCATGGATATTAATGAATTAAGAACAATCGCTACAGTAGGAAGTTTTATTCTATTTGTAACGATTCTTATTTGGACTTGGGCTAAGCGCAATAGTCGAGATTTTAAAGAGGCTGCAAACTTGCCATTTGTTGAAGATGCAAAACCTGTAAGACATAAAAAAATAATTGCTAAAAAAGGTAAAAGAAAATGAATGATTTTATAAATGACTTTTGGCCCACATTGATTGTTGTTATATCACTCGGTGGTATTTTAGGTTGTGCATTATTGTTATGGAAAACAAGCAAAACTAAAGTCACGAAAAGTAAAGATGGCACGAGTGGCCATGTATGGGATGAAGATCTTAAAGAGATGAATAATCCTTTACCTTTATGGTGGGTGCGTTTATTTGTAATCACGATCGTATTCGGATTGGTTTATTTATCTTTATATCCGGGACTCGGTCGCTATGACGGTCAGCTTGGCTGGACTAAAAATAAACAATATGACAAAGAAATAGCCGAAGCTAATAAAGCGCTCGAACCTATTTATGCAAAATATGCAGCGATGTCGATTGAAGATCTATCAAAGAATGAAGATGCTAAAGGTATTGGTCAGCGTTTATTTTTAAATAATTGTGCGCAATGTCATGGTTCAGATGCCAGAGGTACGAGAGGTTTTCCAAATTTAACAGACCATGATTGGCTTTATGGTGGATCACCAGAAAAAATCAAAGAAACCATTACTAATGGTCGTATGGGTGTCATGCCTCCCATGGCGGCTGCTGTTGGCAATGAAGAAGATATTAAAAATGTAGCTAATTATGTTTTAAGTTTATCTAATAGCCAACATGATGTGAAACGTGCTGAATTAGGAAAGACAAAATTTACAACGATATGTGCTGCATGTCATGGAGCAGATGGCAAAGGTAATCAACTTGTAGGTGCACCTAATTTAACAGACAATATTTGGTTACATGGTGCAGGTGAAGCAAATATTATTAAACGTATCCATGAAGGTAAAACAAATCAAATGCCAGCTTGGCAAGCTAAATTTACACCAGAGCAAATTCATGTGCTTACAAGTTATGTCTGGGGCATGTCAAATCATTAATTTTCTAGCTGTACATTAGATGAGCTTATCTCAATTGAATCGACCTCTTCCAAAAGAAGAGGTTATTTCACTTTATAAGTCGCAAGGAAAAATTCAACCCAGAGGTGTCGAAGGTTATTTCTCAAAACTTCGTTGGCTCATGGTGTGGCTTACTCAAATTTATTTCTATGGGATGCCTTGGCTTCAATGGGGTGGTCGCCAAGCCCTCCTTTTTGATTTAGACGGCAAGCGTTTTTATATTTATGGATTAGTTTTATATCCGCAAGACCTCATCTACCTCACTGCCATTCTTATTATTTCAGCATTATCTTTATTTCTTTTCACCGCAGTAGCGGGGAGATTATGGTGTGGGTTTACATGTCCCCAAACCGTTTACACAGAAATCTTTATGTGGATTGAATCGAAGATCGAAGGCAATCACATGACAAGAAAGAAATTAGATGATATGCCATGGACACCTAAAAAATTTGGTATTCGTTCGAGCAAACATTTTGTGTGGTTACTTTTTGCATTCTGGACTGGATTTACTTTTGTAGGTTATTTCACGCCCATCAGAGATCTCTTTATTGAAGTGAAGTATCTCTCCACAGGACCGTGGGAAACTTTTTGGTTATGTTTTTATACTTTTGCAACATATGGCAATGCAGGTTTTATGCGTGAACAAGTATGTAAATACATGTGCCCATATGCAAGATTTCAAAGTGCAATGTTTGATAAAGACACATTGATTGTTAGTTATGATAAAGAACGCGGCGAGCCTCGAGGAGGTAGATCATCACATGTTGATCATCAAGCACTTGGCGATTGTATTGATTGCCATATTTGTGTGCAGGTATGTCCAACAGGGATTGATATTCGTGAAGGCCTGCAATATGAATGTATTAGTTGTGGTGCTTGTGCCGATGCGTGTAATTCAGTCATGGATAAAGTGGGCTATGCACAAGGACTTATAAAATTTACAACAGAAAATGCCTTAATTAATCGATGGACTAAACAGGAAATGATTAAGCGCATTTTTAGAGTGCGCGTACTTATATATGGCCTCGTTTTGACAACTATTATTGGCGGTGTTTTATGGAGCCTTACGTTTAGAAATTCTTTTAGAATTGATGTAGTGAGAGATCGCGGTGTCATGGCAAGATTGGCAGATGGCGGCATGCTTGAAAATGTATATCGATTAAATATTATGAATGCCCTCGAAGAAGGTCAGCATTATAAAATTTATGTAGAAGGCCTTAATAACATCGTTGTTGATTCGGATAATCTAGAGCCAAACAAAACAATTGCTATTAAAGCTACTGAATCACGATGGGTGCCTGTAAGAGTTCAAATTCCAGATGGTATTGAAAAATCAGGCTCTCATAAAATTATGTTTAGAATAGAGTCAGAAGAAACGCATGAGATCGTCAAAGAAAAGTCGACATTTATTGTGCCGAGAAATTAAGGATAAAAAAATGGATAATCAAAAAAATACAATTTGGTGGAAAAATGGATATGTTTGGCTTATTTTAGGAGGGCCATTTCTAGTTGTGATCGCTTCATTCGTTACTTATTATTTAGCTGTAACGAGACCCGATACAGTGATTGATAATTATTATCAAAAAGGAATTGAGATCAATAAAACGATGAGTGAAGAAAGAGATCCTATGGCACCTGCAACTCAAGCTCGCAATCATGCGCAAACAGGCATTAAACCGAAATCACATTAATAGCTGACAGTAGTTGTAATATTGAGACTACGTAATTTTTTTGCAATATCTTGAAGAACTTCTTCATCAATACGATCTAAGTTTTTAGCTTGAGGTTGTAAAGAAGGCCTTGCTAAGCCATAAAGATGAACACCTTGAATAATGCTTTTCACTTCATTGATTAATTCTATATAAGCATCAATGTCTTTTTTGCTTGGGCCTTTGCCATCAATAGTAAAAATACAAGTTTGCACAAAAGTTGGACAAACGTTTGCACTATTTTTGAGGCGCTCTAGTATTTGATGAGGTTTTAGATTTACTTGATTAATTGTCTTAATGCTTTCTTCAGTAGCTGCGTCTACTTTAAACCAAACTTCACCATTCATTTCTTTTAGCATTCCCACACTTTTAATTACAGAGGTTTGATGCATCAAACTTCCATTGGTAATGAGTCGTATTTTAATTTTATGAAGTAAATTAAATTCACTTAGAATCTTTTTAACAATTGAAATAACTTCTGGAAATTCATCCGCACTCGTCGGCTCGCCATTACCTGAAAATGCAATGTCTTTTAAATGACGATCTTCAAGAGATACATTTTTTTCCATGTAATCACCATGAATAATTTCATTAAGAAAAAAACGTAACTCTTGTTCAAGTACATCTAATTCAATAGGTGGTGGTGTGCCACGTGTGAGATTAGGTATCTCACAATATATACATTGCCAATTACAGGCGTTATTCACATTTAAGTTAACGCCAATCGACAAGCCACCTGCGCGCCTTGAAATGACTGAGTAAATATATTTGAGGCCGCTTAATTCTCGGCTGTGATCATGAATACTAAGATATTGTTTAGATACGCTCATGTATTGAGCTTTTTACTTGCAGTTAGGTGATTTAACAAGTTGCTTTAATGCGTCTGGTTTTAAAATTTTAATATGACGTTGCTTAACTTCAATAATGCCTTCTTCACTATATTTTGAAAAAGTACGACTGACCGTTTCAAGTTTAAGGCCTAAATAACTTCCAATTTCTTCACGTGACATTCTTAATATGAATTCGGATTGTGATTGTCCTCGGGCAAAAAGTCTTTGAATGAGATTTACTAAAAAGTTAGCGAGCCTTTCTTCTGCCGACATGTTTCCAAGAAGCATCATCATGCCGTTTTCGCGAACGATTTCACGACTCATAATTTTATGAACGTGTTTTTGTAGCACTGGAAACTCTCTGGATAAATCTTCAATGTGATCAAAAGGCATCACACAGACTTCAGCATCTTCTAGAGCAACAGCGTTGCATGTGTGATGATCATTCACAATGCCATCGAGGCCTATAATTTCTCCGGCCATTTGAAAGCCTGTAACTTGTTCGCGCCCATCTTCTGACGCTACAGAAGTCTTAAAAAAACCTGTACGAATAGCATAAAGAGAAGTAAACGTTTCCCCATTTTCAAAGAGCAAGTCACCTTGTTTAATTTTTTTACGTGTTGTGACAACTTCATCAAGTTTATGCATGTCATTTTGATCAAAACCTACGGGCATACAGAGCTCGCGCAGATTACAACTTGAACAGGCAACTTTGAATGTTTCAGCTTTCATCGAAAAATTACTTATGTTTTAAAGCGTTAAGTGTAGCTTATTCATCAATCTATGAATAGATGAAGTCTTTTTGATATACGTCAAAGATTGCAATTTAGGCTTATGGCACAGTAATGCCCTATGGATACAGCTATCAAAAATAGAGACCAAAAATTAGGGTTGACACCTATTACGACTTCGCTTTTGCAAAAATTTGACGTCAATGGGCCAAGATATACTTCATATCCGACTGCAGATCGCTTTGTAGAAGCTTTTACTGAACACGCTTATAAAGAAGCGCTAGAGCAAAGACGATTACGTCCAATTAATCAACCTTTGTCGATTTATGTTCATATTCCTTTTTGTGAGTCACTTTGTTTTTACTGTGCTTGCAATAAAATCGTCACTAAACATCATGAACGTTCTCGCGAATACTTAGATTATTTGAAAAAAGAAATTGATTTACATCTCGATTATTTAGGTCAGAAACAAGTTGTGAGTCAGCTTCATCTTGGTGGTGGTTCACCTACATTTTTTTCAGATGAAGAAATCAAAGAGCTATTTAATAAACTTAAAGAAGTTTTTGTATTAAGCCCTCAAGGGGAATATTCGATTGAAGTAGATCCTAGAACGGTTGATAGTAAGCGTTTAAAAAGATTAAAAGAAATTGGTTTTAATCGCTTAAGTTTTGGTGTGCAGGATTTTAATCCTGATGTGCAAAAGGCCGTTCACCGAATACAGCCATTTGATCAAGTAGTTTCTCTCATGCGCGACGCTCATGAAGATGGTTATGAATCCATTAATATGGATTTAATTTATGGATTGCCACTTCAAACACCTGAAACATTTAATGAAACCTTAGATCAAGTGATTAGCTTAAAACCTGATCGAATTGCTTTATATGCTTATGCGCATTTACCTCAGCGCTTTAAGCCTCAGCGACGTATTCATGAAGACGATATTCCACCTGCAAAAAATAAGATTGCTATGTTATCACTCGCAATTGAAAAATTTCTTGAAGCGGGATATGTGTATGTAGGTATGGACCATTTTGCTTTGCCAGCAGATAGTTTAGCCATTGCAAAAAGACAAGGAAGATTGCATCGAAATTTCCAAGGCTATAGTACGCAACCTGATTGCGACATTATTGCATTAGGTGTTTCAGCGATTGGACGTGTTGGAGCTAATTACAATCAAAATGCAAAAGAACTTGAAGATTATTATGATCATCTTAATCGTGGACGCTTTCCGATTATGAAAGGATTAGCGCTTTCAAAAGATGATATCGTACGACGCGCTGTCATTATGGAAATAATGTGTCAGGGTCGATTGGATTACGAATCAATTGAATTGGCTTATTTAATTAACTTCAAAGAATATTTTTCATCTGAAATGAATCTTCTTCGAAATTTTCAAGAAAAAGATTTTATCGACTTAGATGATTCAGGTATTCAAGTGACAGATACAGGGTGGTTTTTTGTACGTGCAATTGCTATGATTTTTGATC
>Ga0208742_1000116_pt1 | contig 33500 bp, 42 predicted proteins | sample CryBogCBH28Sep08_FD_184601 | JGI IMG/M metagenome (GOLD analysis project Ga0208742, IMG submission 184601) | Freshwater microbial communities from Crystal Bog, Wisconsin, USA - CBH28Sep08 (SPAdes) (version 2) | ecosystem: Environmental > Aquatic > Freshwater > Lake | place: Crystal Bog... | reverse complement strand
TCCGCTTCTTTGATATTCGCATTGCGGAAGCGATTACTCTTTCAGGTCAACTTGCTATTCGTTGGATTGAAAGAAAACTAAATGGGCATTTGAATAGTATGCTTGGGACTCGTGAAGCTGATTATGTTATTGCTTCAGATACAGATTCAATTTATTTGAATCTGGGTACATTAGTTGACAAATATATCAAAGATACTTCTGATCCTAAGCGCACTATTCGAATGCTTGACAAATTCTGTGAAGACCGTATTCAACCATTCATTGATCAGTGTTATCAAGAGTTGGCTGATTATATGAACGCTTATGCGCAGAAGATGAAAATGAAGCGTGAGGCTTTGGCTGACAAGGCAATCTGGACAGCCAAGAAAAACTATCTTCTCAATGTTTACAATAACGAAGGCGTTGAATATGCCAAACCTAAAATGAAAATTATGGGTCTGGCTGCGATCAAATCTTCGACTCCATCAGCTTGTCGTGATAAAATTAAAGAAGCATTTGAGGTTATCTTAAGTAAAGATCAGAATGCACTTTATGAGTTTATTGAAACATTCCGAGAAGAGTTTTCGAAATTGCCTGTTGATCAAATTTCATTTCCTAGAGGCGTAAACGGTCTTGAAAAATATAGCGATAACAAAACAATTTATGCATCAAAAACACCGATTCATGTGAGAGGATCTTTGTTGTATAATAATCAATTAATTAAGTTAGGTTTGGTTAAGCAGTATGAACAGATTAAAGATGGCGAAAAAATCAAATATGTTTATCTAAAACAACCTAATACAATTCAATCTGATGTAATTTCTTTTATGGGAACTATCCCAAAAGAATTTGACTTGGATAAGTATATAGATTATAATACGATGTATGATAAAGCGTTTATTGAACCGTTAAAGGCAGTTCTTGATGCGATTGATTGGAAAGCTGAACGAAGTAATACACTTGAAGATTTCTTTACATGAGGACAAATAAATGAGTTTACTAGATAAGATTAAAAAGAATACCACTATTAAAGATTCGGCTATTCTTTCAAAATCAAAGCTCTTTGTTGATAAGGATATGATCCCAACAAAGATTCCTGTGGTTAATATTGCATTGTCTGGAAAATTAGACGGTGGTCTAACTCCAGGTCTTACAATGTGGGCTGGTCCATCAAAGCACTTTAAAACTGCATTTAGTTTGTTGATGGCTAAAGCATATCAAGACAAATATGAAGACGCTGTAATTTTGTTTTATGACTCAGAGTTCGGTACTCCACAAAACTACTTTAACAGCTTTGGTATTGATACTGATCGAGTTATCCATACTCCGATTACAGATATTGAACAATTGAAGTTTGATATCATGGCTCAGTTGCGCGAAATTAATCGCGGCGAGCGTGTGATGATTGTTATTGACTCAATCGGTAACTTGGCTTCAAAGAAAGAAGTTGAAGATGCTCTTGAGCAAAAATCAGCAGCAGATATGACTCGTGCTAAACAAATCAAGTCATTGTTTCGTATGGTTACACCGCACTTAACTTTAAAAGATATTCCGATGGTTGTTGTGAACCATACCTATATGGAAATTGGTATGTTCCCGAAAGCAATTGTTGGTGGTGGTACTGGTTCATATTACTCAGCTGATAACATTTATATTCTCGGTCGTCAGCAAGAGAAAGAAGGCACAGAGATTGTAGGCTATAACTTTATCATTAACGTTGAGAAGTCACGTTATGTTAGAGAGAAAGCAAAGATTCCTGTGACTGTAACCTTTGAAGGTGGTATCAGTAAATGGTCTGGTTTGTTAGAAATGGCTCTTGAATCGGGTCACGTTGTAAAGCCAAGCAATGGTTGGTATTCTCGAGTGAACACCGAAACTGGTGAAGTTGAAGATAAGAAATATCGTATTGCTGATACAGACAGTAAAGAGTTCTGGGAACCAATTTTAGCAGATGAAACATTCAAAGAATGGATTGCTAAGACTTATCAGCAAAACACTGGTTCCATTTTCAAAGATGAAGAAACGGAGAACGAAGATGAGTAAGCTATTACAACCAATTATTGACAAATACCAAAGATGGAATCGTGAGAGAAAATATAAAAGAGACAAATACTTCAAGATCTCTACTCCTCCCAGTGATGATCTTCTTTCTACTTTAAAAGTAGAATTGCTTGCTGGACCATATAAGGGTGTTGTATATTCTTATGGTCCAATTACAATTGGTGATGATTTGGGTCATAAAGGCGCAAATGCTTCATATGACCTTTTTATAAATTCTGGTGAAGAAAATTTGCTAAATGATAAAAAGTTTACTAAAATAGTAAGTGATATTTTGTTATTGATAATTGACGAAGCTGTAAAAGCTCAAGCTGAAAAGTTTGCTCTGGAGAATTTGAATGAAGAAATTAGAGAAGATTATATTGAAGAACCTGTTCCTCAACGAACCGTTCGTAAGAAAAATTCTTCCGTATCTAAAAAGCGAGTATCTTCAGGAAAGAAGCGAAAGAGTCCTGTTCGAAGAGGTACAAAAGTACGTCCTCCAGTACAACCAGATTCCCACTCATGAAGCAATCCAGATTTCTCTAAACAATAGAGAAAATCTATATGAAGAAGATTTTAAAAAGTGTTCTGAATTAATTGATGATATTCAGAAAGATTTAGAATCTACTCCAAACGAATGGTTGATGATTGAAACTGAGAAGTTCTGTCAAGAGAAAGCAATCCATAATGCCATTCTAGAATCGATTCAGATTCTAGATGGCAAAACTAAAACTGATAAGACTAAGGGTGCGATTCCTAAAATCCTATCCGATGCCTTATCAGTTTCATTTGATCCAAACATCGGTCACGATTACTTGGAAGATTCAGATTCTCGTTATGAGTTTTATCATAAGACTGAAAAACGTATTCCTTTTGATCTAGATTATTTTAATCGAATCACCAAAGGTGGTTTGCCGATTAAAACATTGAACATCGCACTTGCAGGATGCGTCCATCCAGAAACGAGAGTTAGAATCAGATTCAGGAAGAAACAGTAAATCCTTTACGATAACCATTAGAAATATATTCTTGTAATTTATCTGGTCTGATTCTAGTTCTATGTACACCATTAGTTACGCAAATCATACCTTTAAGTGCTTTGCCACCAAGAGAAGCATATTTCTGGCGGTTGTTCGGATTATGAATGTTCAATCCTTTTTCTTTCTGGAGTTTACCGCTAATCTTACCTGCTTTAGATGTTAATTGTTTTCTTCCTTCTTCATTGAAGGTTCCGATTTTTAATCTTTTTTGGGTTTCTGCTGAATTTTTGCATCTTTGTATTTGTGCAGATTTATTATTTTTATATTCATCTGAGTGTATGCCAATTTTATTGTCCCTACAAAATTCGCCAGTTATTTTTCTATATTGCGCGGATAAATTTGCACCTAACATATGCATCGCGCGCAGATCATTCGGATTTCTATGAATCTTCCATAAAAGAAAATGAGCGATTATATGTTCTCTAACTGTAAGATATGTTAAATTTTCTTCATCATCAGAACCACCCATATGGATTGGAATTATATGATGGCGATGGAACCCAGAACCTTTAATCCAAGACTCTTTGATTTGCTTTTTAGATCGACATAAGTTATTATATATGGCTATATACATTTGCTGGCACTCCTTATTAGTGGTAGAGTCTGTGGATGTTAGCGCATCGCGACAGACACTTTTATTTATATGATTTGTGAGGAATTTTATGTGGGAAACTAAAGAAACTTCAATTTTTGAAATTCAAACTCTTCTGAATCAAGGATATGAAGTCGAAGTTGATTCGCCTGATGGATGGGTTGGTGTGAATTTCTTTATCGATAAAGGTGAATGGGAAGAATACAAGTTGACGATGGATGATGGAACTGAAGTTCGCGTTAACGAAAATCATCTATTTGAGACCGCATCTGGTTGGAAATATGCAAAAGATCTTTGTGAGATTGGTGTAGAAGAATTCAATACAGTTTCTGGATTCTCTATTGGTAGAGTTTCTAAGACTGGTTTAAAAATCCCGATTGTTGATATTAATGTGAACCACGAGAATCATAGATATTACACTAATGGTGTTTCTTCACACAATACAGGTGTTGGCAAATCTTTGTTTATGTGTCACGTTGCCGCTTCTAGTTTGTCTCAGAATTATAACGTTCTCTACATAACTATGGAAATGGCTAAGGAAAAGATTGCGGAACGTATTGACGCCAATCTACTTAATGTAAAACTTGACGATCTTTCTAATCTTCCTAAAGACATGTATGATCGTAAGATTTCTCGTTTGAAGGAAAGCATTAAAGGTAAACTAATCATTGAGGAATATCCAACTGCCTCGGCTTCAACGATTCACTTTCGTAATTTGATTAATGACTTGTCTTTGAAAAAGAACTTCAAACCAGACATTATCTTTATTGACTATTTGAACATCTGTGCTTCAGCTCGTTTGAAACATGGTGCTAATGTTAACTCATATTCATACATTAAAGCCATCGCTGAAGAACTGCGTGGTCTTGCTGTTGAATTTGGCGTTCCTGTTGTTTCAGCAACTCAAACGACTCGTTCTGGTTATACTAATACAGATCCAGGTCTTGAGGATACTTCAGAGTCATTTGGTTTGCCAGCAACTGCGGATATGATGTTTGCGTTGGTTACAAGCGAAGAACTGGAAAGTCTTGGTCAGATTATGGTCAAGCAGTTAAAGAATCGTTATAATGACCCGACGCTAAATAAAAGGTTCGCGATTGGTGTTGACCGTTCAAAGATGAGACTTTATGATATTGAACAAGGCGCACAACAAAAGATTGCCGATTCAGGTCAAGAGTTTGATTCTCCAGAACCAAGACGCGATAGTAAATCTAAATTCAGTGGATTGAAAGTTTAATGAAGACAAGTTCAAACGATAATGTAAAACGAACTGCAGTGAAGAAATCTTTTTCAAGAAAGAATTCTGCACTCAATGTTACAAATCTTTTGAGTTTGATTACACCTTCAAACATTGTAAATAACTATTTCTATAAACCTGATAATGTTATCAGAAAAAGAGTTAGGGAAATGGGAAGAATGATTAGTGCGCCATCTACTGATTATGCATTGTTAGCTGAATATGCATCAGATGTATTAATGGCTGCTAAAAAGGCACTTAACGCAAAAAACAAAAAGAAGTAATTTATGGCAATATTAGTGACTGGTGGCTGCGGATTTATCGGCAGCAATTTTATAAGATACTTTACTAAAAAGTATAAAGAAAAAGTATATAATGTCGACAAGCTGACATATGCTGCTTGTTATCCTGATAACATCCACATCAATAAACAAACTATGCTCATAGTGGGTGACATTTGCGATAGACAATTGCTCACTAAGTTTATGGTGAACAATAATATCAGAGCAGTTATAAATTTCGCAGCAGAATCCCATGTTGATAATTCTATCAAAAGTTCTATGCCTTTCGTTACAACTAATGTGTTAGGAACTGTAAATCTGTTAGATATTGTAAAAGATAACATTGATATTCTCGATAAAAAATTCAAGTTCATACAAGTCTCTACGGATGAGGTTTACGGCTCTCTAGAGGGTCCAGAGGGGTCTTTCACCGAGGAGACTAGATATGACCCTCGATCACCTTACTCAGCCTCCAAAGCGGCTTCTGATCACTTTGTAATGGCATACCGTAACACATATAAACTTCCTGTAATTATTACAAACTGTTCTAACAATTATGGACCATATCAACATCCAGAAAAGTTTATTCCAACCGTTATAAGTAAAGCGTTGAAGAACGAAAAGATTCCAGTTTATGGAAACGGAATGAATGTTCGAGATTGGTTATATGTTGACGATCACTGTAAAGCTATTTGTAAAGTTTTAAGCAAAGGTAAAATCGGTGAGAAGTACAACATTGGTGGTAATAACGAGATTTCAAATATAGACCTCGCAAAGAAGATACTCAAATTAATGGGCAAACCCGAGTCATTAATTGAGTATGTTACTGATCGTCCAGGTCACGATTTTAGATACAGTATAGATAATAGTAAGATCGTGAATGAGCTTAACTGGTCGCCAGAAACTGACTTCGATGCAGGTCTAATGAAAACTATTGATTTTTACAAATTGAGAAATTTATGAAAACATTGGGAATAATTCTAGCAGCAGGAAAGTCGTCTAGACTTTATCCAACTACTTTGGGTGTAACAAAACAACTGCTGCCAATATACGATAAACCATTAATCTATTATCCATTGTCAACTTTGATGCTTGCTGGCATCAAAGACATTGCCATCATTGTTTCACCAAGTGAATATGATGTATTCAAAAGATTATTCGATCAAAATCATTTAGCAGAATTGGGCGTGGATATTAAATTCATAGCTCAAACTGCACCGAGAGGAATTGCTGATGCATTACTTCTCGCTGATGATTGGTATGACATGAGAGATAGAAAAGGATTTAAAACAGGATTCGATAGAACTTGTTTAATTCTTGGTGATAACTTCTTTTATGGTGCAGGTTTAACAGGCGAATTAAGAAAAGCAAACAAAACAAAAAATCCTGTTGTGTTTGCAACTAAAGTAAAAGATCCCGAACGTTTTGGCGTTGTAGAAATAAAAGATTTCGATCTTAAATTTAAAACATCGATTAGCATTGAAGAGAAACCAGAAAAGCCAAAAAGTAATTTGGCTGTAACTGGACTTTATTTCTATCCAAACAGCGTTTATGAACATGCTCGAAATCTGAAACCATCAGCTCGAGGCGAATTAGAAATTACAGATATAAACAAAATCTATAATGAAACGCAAGAGCTTCGTGTAATACCATTACAACGTGGAATTACATGGTTCGATACAGGAACCTTCGATTCAATGATGGAGGCTGGGCACTTTGTGCAAACCATTCAAAAACAACAAGGTTTTTTAGTTGGTTCTCCACACGAAATAGGGTATAATAATGGCTGGATTTCTAAAGATGTAATGTTAAAAGTTGCAGCAAGATTTAAAAATAGTTATGGTGAATACTTAAAGGAAATGGTGGAACATGGATAAAGATAAAGTAAGTGATTTGATTGATCAGTTGGTTGCTGAGGTTGGTACACCTAAATATGCATATAACTGTAAACAATTTAATCCAGATAAGGATACTGTATTCTACAGTGGTCCATACTGGGACGATAAAGAAGTTAAGGCTGGCGTCAAAGCATTTTTGACAGGCAAGTGGCTTGTTTCTGGCGAGAACGTTGCCAAGTTTCAAGTCAAGTTTGGTAGAAAGTTTAATGTTAAGTATTCGCATATGGTGAACTCAGGTTCATCAGCTAACTTGACATTAGTAAGTGCAGTGAAAAAACATTTGGGTTGGCAAGATGGTGATGAAGTTATCGTTTCACCAGTGGGATTCCCAACTACAATTGCTCCACTCGTACAAAATAATTTAAAACCAGTATTCATTGATATTGAAATGGATACTTTGAACTTCGATATCTTTAAGATTGCAGAGAAGATTACTTCTCGTACAAAAGCAATCTTTGTTTCTCCTGTTCTTGGCAATCCACCACATATGGATTTCCTAAAGAAATTGTGTGAAGATCATGGTTTGATATTGTTAGGTGATAATTGTGATTCTCTTGGTACTAAATGGGACAACAAACTACTAACGGAATACTACTATGCTTGGACAACTTCTTTCTATCCAGCGCACCACATCTCAACAGGTGAAGGGGGTATGGTCTGCTCTAATGACGAAGCTCTCATCAACACAGCAAGATCAATATCTTGGTGGGGTCGCGACTGTCGTTGTATTGGTTCTGCTAACTTGTTGGCTTGCGGCACTTGCGGCAACCGCTTTGATAAGTGGCTTGAAGGCTATAATGGGATAATTGATCACAAGTATCTCTTCAGCAACATGGGTTACAATCTAAAGCCATTAGATATGCAAGGCGCAATCGGAATGGAACAGTTAGAAAAGATCGATGAGATTGACGTTAAGCGCCGTGCTAATTTCGAACGCATCAAAGCAATGTTCGAGAAATATGTTCCAGGTGTAAAGATTGCTACTCGATTGCTTGAAGCTGATCCATCGTGGTTCGGTGTTCCTTTGATCACTAATACACCAGAAATGAAAGAACAGTTGCAATCATTCCTTGAGAAGAATCGCATTCAAACTCGTAACTACTTTGCTGGTAACATTCTATTACATCCAGGTTACAAACACTTAGGAAACGCTGAAGATTATCCTAACGCTAACAAGGCATTAAGCAACGTATTCTTTGTTGGATGTCCACCACACTATGGTGATGATGTGTTTGCTTACTACGAATCGGTGCTCCATAAATGGATGGGCTAAGTGTATACGGTGGCACAGGTTTTATCGGCAGCCGCTACGTCAAAAGATTTGGCGGCGAAGTAATTCCTAGAATTGAGCATACACCAAAAAGTCAAGACGTATTGTATTTTATCAGCACCACTGATAACTATAATGTGTTTACTGACATTCACGTTGATGTAGATACAAATCTAAGCCACCTTCTAGACACTCTGGACGCTTGCCGCAAGGCTAACGTCCAGACGTTCAACTTCATCTCCAGCTGGTTTGTCTATGGCGATACAGACTTACCAGCCAAAGAGACCTCATATTGTAATCCAAAAGGATTCTATTCTATTACAAAACGAGCAGCCGAACAGTTGCTTATTTCGTATTGTCAGACCTTTGGTATGAATTATCGTATTCTGAGATTAGGTAACGTGGTTGGTCGCGGAGACGGTAGAGTTTCGGCTAAAAAGAATGCTCTACAGTATCTCATAAACCGCCTTAAGGAAAATGAGCCAATCGAACTCTACGAAAATGGCGAGTTCTACCGCGATTATATCCATGTAAAAGACTGTATTGAAGCCATAAATTTGGTTATAAACAGAGGCGAATTGAACGAAATTTACAATATTGCAAACGGCGAGGCAACTCTGTTCAGAGACGTTATCACTATGGCATATGAGAAGCTTGGATCAAAGAGTGAGATCGTATCGATCCCTCAGAAAGACTTCCATAAAATCGTCCAAGTCAAGTCTATGTACCTCGATAATACCAAGTTGAAGTCTCTGGGATATGTACAGAATTATACCGTGGAAGGCATCGTGAACGACTTAATTAAATAATAAATAGACTATCGATATCAGTATTTCGGTAGCAAATGAAAAAGTTTAAACAATTCCTAAATGAATCTAAGAATGATATACACCACTTTGTGGGATTCGCATGTCATCATTTAGGGATTGCCAATCCTCCGAAAATCCACCTGATAGACGATAAAGCGCAAGCTAAAAAGAATAAGAGCTTCGGTGGATATCATCCCGAACATAAAGCCATCTACGTTAATACCGCTGGGCGTCATAAAGTTGACGTCATGCGTACAATTGCACACGAACTAACCCATTACAAACAAGACATGGAAAACAGAATCCATGCTGAATCTGGTAACACTGGAAGCGATATAGAAAACGAAGCCAACGCTGAAGCTGGCATTATTATGCGCAACTATGGTCGCGCCAATCCAACTATTTTTGAATCAGTTGCACATGCTGGTGCATTACATGCATTTGACATTGATGGGACTTTAATGCACACAACAGCTAAAGTCAATGTTATGAACAATAAAGGGCAACACGTTGGTTCTTTGACTCATAGCGAATTTAATGCACATAAACTTCCTCCTAATCACCATTATGATTTTAGCGAGTTTCGTTCTTCAGATAAATTTGAACACGAAAAGCCAATTCATCCAATGATGAGAAAATTAAAAGCCATTCATAAAACTGTAAAACAACATCCAAACAGTAAAGTGATTATGGCAACTGCTCGTTCTAACTTTGATAATAAAGAAAAGTTTCTAAATACTTGGCGCAAACATGGTGTTGATATTGACCATATTCGTGTTGAAAGAGCAGGTAATATTGAGACTGATCATTCAACAGCTCAAAAGAAAGCACAAGTTATTCGTCATCATTTAAACAGCGGCAAATATAGAGAAGCTCATTTATATGATGATGACAAGAAAAATCTCCACGAGTTTTTAAAGTTAAAACACGAATTTCCTCATATAGATTTCCATGCGCATCATGTTGATGAACATGGACATTCGCAAGAATATAAAGGTGAATAATGTTCGGATTTAAAACATTTCTAAAAGAACAAGCAGAAGCAGCTAAAACACCATCTCATCTAAAGCATTTGACTCATGTCAATATGCATCATATTGATGAAGGCGAGCCTGGTTATCATAAAGCTGTTCATATGTTAAATGCTGTACATGGCCACGTTACAACTGGTGGTCACAATGATACTCGCATTACAACCAAATATGATGGATCTCCTTCTCTTGTATTCGGTCACCACCCAAGCACTGGTAAGTTTTTTGTTGCTACAAAATCAGCATTCAATAAAACACCAAAAATAAACTATTCAGAAAAAGATATTGAAGCAAACCATGGAGATAAACCAGGTCTTGCTAAAAAAATGAAAGAAGCATTAAAACATCTTAAAAAGGTAGCACCAAAACATGGTGTATATCAAGGCGATTTAATGTATGGTGAAGGTGATGTCAAACATGGTAAAGACTCAGCATCATTTACACCAAACACAATCACTTATACTGCTCATGGCGATGAAGCTAAGAAAGTAAAGAAATCTAAACTCGGTGTAGTTGTCCATACCAAGTATCATGGTCCAACATTAGAAACAATGAGAGCTGCTCCTGCAGAACATCTACACGACTTTGGCAAACACCCAGATGTAAATTTAATTGATCCTGAAATTGACATGTCAAAAGCAAAACATGAAAAAGAACATGAGAAAGAATTTCAGCATCATATGGCAGAAGCAGAAAAAGCCCATAAGAGTGCGCCGCATAATATGCACTCTGTTGTTGTTCCTCACTCCGAACATCTCAATACCTACTTAAATGATACAGTAAAGACTGGAGAAGTTCCTTCTGTAGAAGGTTACAAGAAGCACTTATCGTCAAAGTTTGGCAAAAAAGCAGATAAACTTTCTAGCGAAAAGGGTAAAGCTAAAGTCTCTGCTGATTTAACTGCACACTTAGCTCATGTTGATCAACATAAGAAACACTTTGAATCTGCACTAAAAATTCATCATCATCTACAACAAGCCAAGAATGCTTTAGTTAAGTCTTTGGCTCCAACAGAAAAATATGAAACTAAGATAGGCGAAACTCTAACACATGGTGAAGGGTTTGTCGCAAGTCATCATAAACACGGAATGACTAAGCTGGTTAACCAAGAAGATTTTTCTCGCGCAAACCTCTTAAAAAGCCGTAATAAATAAATAATACTTAACTAAACCTATCCCCAAAGTGTGGGAAAACTATGCAAAAACAGTTAAAAACAAATAAAATTTTAGAGGAAAAAGAAGTGCATCATACTATGGCATTTGTGCGCATGAACCCTCCACACGCAGGGCATGGTGAATTGGTTGATAAAGTCCACGCAGAACAAAAGAAACACGGTGGAACCTCTAGCATAGTTCTTTCTAGAACACACGATCCTAAAAAGAATCCATTATCACCAGAACAAAAATTACATCACGTGAAGAATGCATTTCCTAACGCTCACGTTGAATCAGATAGCGGATTACTTCAACATCTATCTAAGATGCATAAAAAAGGTGTTACGCATCTTCATATGGTTGCTGGTGCAGATAGAACAGAAGGAATGCATAAGTTGATTCACCAATATAATGGTGTAAAAGGTCCACACGGATACTATAAATTCAAACACATTACTATGACATCATCAGGTGAAAGAGATCCTGATTCAGAGGGAATTGAAGGTCACTCCGCTTCTAAGATGAGAGAGCATGCTCATAAAGATGATTATAAATCATTTGCTGCTTCTGCTCCAAAAACAATGGCAGCTAAACACGTTAGAACTATGTTCAATGATGTTAAGAACGGTCTATCAGCTCCAGCTAAGAAAAAGAAATTAAAAGAAGAAGCGTGCGCTGATCACTTTAAGGCATTGTTCCTCGTTGGTGGTCCAGGAAGCGGCAAAGACTTCTTAATCCATTCATCATTAAATGAATTTGCTCTTAAAGAATTATCAATGGATCGCGTATTCAATGCGATTGTAAAAGAAACAAACATTGAAGAATTAGAAAACTTCCCATCTGTAATTATTAATGGTAACGCAGACAACGCTGATAAAGTTGTTGTCACTAAAGCCATTCTTGAGACAATGGGTTATGATACAGCAATGATTTATGTTTACTCCACTGACGAATCTTCTAAAGCAAGAAATGACTTTAGAATTTCTCGTGGTGCTAAAACATTTAGCGAAAGTGTTCGTAAAGAAAAATACGACAGCTCTATCAGCAATATGAAACAATACTTAGAGATGTTCGAGAATTTTGTGTTGTATGATAACTCAAATAATTTCATTACTGTTGATGAAGAAAAGAAATCAGAAATTACAACTTGGTTAACAGAACTAAACGATGTAGTAATTAGCTTCTTAGCCAAAGATCCATCTAACGAAGATGCTGTTGAATGGATTCAAGAAAGAGTTATGGAGATTGGTTTACCAACAACCTCTAGATTTTACGGCATGATAACTCCAGGTCAATTTACAAAAAAAACTTTAACATACGCTGAAGCAGATAAGATTGTTCCAGGACCAAAGTTTACTGGAAAAGAAAACCCAAAAGACGGTGACAAGTATCACGGTGGCGTTGGTTTCGCTGCAAGAAATGCAACACAAAGAACAATCCCAGAAGAAATAAAAGTACACCAACACCACATTGCAAAAATGCATGGTCCCAGAAAATTAAAAAGATTAGATACTCCGCTTAACGTTGCAACAACTGGTATGAGTAATAATATGGGAACTGGTGACATTGGAGTGTCAAGTTTAGGCGCATCACAAAACACTTATGAAAATGTAAAACATAGAGGTAAAGTTCCAGTTGGTGACAACGGAGCAGACCCACAAAGCTTCTCTGGTATTACAGAAAAGAAGAAAAAGAAAAGCTCATATAACAGTGCAGATCCAGGTGAAATCGGTGGAAAAGAAAACGGCGCAGTAGACATGCCATCAGGTGTTGGTCCATTAGGCGCAGGCATGTCATTAGCCGAAAAGAAATCATTCAAGAAGTTCAGAGGGTTATCTCCAGTTACTCCGAAACAGACTGGAGTTACTTTCGGCTCAGGAATTGGTAATGCTCCACCAAATTATAACTCCGCTGCAGCTGTTGGATTTATGGATTATAAAGAAGAAACTAAAAAGAAAAAAGAGTTTAAGAACAATCCTAACAAGCCAAGCGGCGCAGTTGGATTTGAATCCGATACTGGATCAGAGACATTGACTACAACACTAGAATCAATTAGAACTAAGATCTCTTCTCAAATAAATAACTTTGATCAAGAATTGGAAAAATAAATGCAAATCACACCTATGAAATCTATTTACTCTGTTGCTGGCGCTATTAGAAGCATGCAGAAAGAACAAAATGATACTGAATCAATGTTGCAGGCTAAACAGTCTTTGATTAAACAAATGAAAGTAATTTTAGCTAATGGTTATGTGTTTTATTATAAGGCACATGCTTTCCATTGGAATATTGAAGGATCTAATTTCCCACAATATCATCAGTTTTTAGAAAAGATTTATACTGAAGTTTATTATAGGTTGGACGACACAGCTGAGCAGATTCGTGCTATTCATGGATATGCTCCATCTTCTTTATCTGCTTTGTATGCAATTTCTTCTATTCAAGAAACAATTAATATTCCTGCGCCAAAAGAAATGTTTCAAATTCTTTCAATGGATAATGAGAAGCTAATTGTTGATTTAAATACAGGTTACAGATTAGCTGAACAAGCTAATGAAATGGGTCTTTCGAATTTCTTACAAGACCGTATTAATGATCACAAAAAACTAGGATGGATGATTGCATCCACAATTAAAGGTGAATAATGAATATTTTTAGTAAAACAAATAAGTCGGTTGCTGAAGCTGCTTCAAAAGTTATGGCTTCAACACCACCAGTTAAAAAAGAAGAACCAAAGGTTGAGCAAGTAAGTCAATCTTACGCTGACGTTATTGCTTCTTCTGGCGCAAGACCACGTTTTGATATTGCAAAACGAATGATGAAAGAAGAAAGCGGCGAAGACAAAAGAACATTACATAATGCAAGACAAGATGATCAGCAATCATCAGATGCTAAGACTGATCAAAAAGCAAAATTAGATCATGATCCAAAATGGCCAAAACCACATGCTCCAGTCGATGGCAGAACAACTGGTCCATCCCACGTTGACGAAGGAATTGATGCTAATTTGAATGTTAACGGTCAAATTGGTATGCGTGGAGTTTATACTGCTGGAAGCAAAAAATCAGTAAGAGAACTAGCGAAAGCTGGAATCAAAAAAATTCTAAAAAAGAAAGGTAAGTAAAATGAGCGACATCACTTATAAAGAAATTGTTGACTACTTAAGAGAATCAACAGGCGACGCAAATTGGTATCTTAATAATAAGATTGGATTACCAGTCGCTCATCGTTACATGAATGCTGTTTCTGTAAGAAATCAAGTTACAGAAGCTGCTAAAGTATTAAAGAAAAAGAAAGAAGAAGAACATGCTGGTCAATTTGCACATGCTGCAAGACAAGCTAAAGCAAACGACGAACCAAGTTTCAAACTTGGCAGCAAAACTTTCAAAGTATTAGAAGCAATGTGTAACGAATGCGGCATGGCAGAAACAAAATGCGCATGTATGAAGAAAGAAGAAAAAGTCACAGTCGGCAAAGTACAAGAAAAGTATATGGGTTTTGAGAAACTAAAGCGTTCTCTTGCTCATAAGAAAGGTGTAAAGAATCCAGCTGCTGTTGCTGCTGCAATTGGTCGTAAGAAATACGGTAAAGCAAAATTCCAACATATGGCAGCTGCAGGAAAGATGCATGAAGATTCAGCAGCAGAAAGAGATCATACTCACGCTGCTCACTTCCATGATCATAAAGGTAACTGGTCAGGAATGGCTTTAATTACAGCTAAGTCTGACGAAGATGCTGTAAAGCAAGCACATGAATTAGCACAATCAGATCGTTACAAAGATTTCAAATTAGCACATGTTGAAAAGCATACAGCTGTAAAAGATCTAGATGAAGTATTAGATCCATCAATGGGTGCATCAAAATACATTCATGATTTCGTTCACTCAGACAATCCTAAATTCCATGGCAAGTCAAAGAAAGAACGTATTCGTATGGCATTAGGTGCATACTATAATGCTAAGAAGCATATGCACGAAGATTATATGACTAAATCTGGAGTAAAAGTAGTACAACCAGAAAAACATCCAATGCCAAAAGCACCTAAGAGTACTATTAAAAATCCTCTAGATAAACCAAGTTTTGGTGATAGAATGAAATCATTATTTAAAAAGGAAGCAGTTGTAATTTCTTCAGAAGAAAAACTTGCTCAAGTGCTCGACGAATCTTTTTTTTTTAATGAAGAAGCAGACGCATCAACAGTAAGAGCATGGCACAATGTGCACACTAAGGGTTCTAAGGCTGCACGTGAAAGATTAGATTCTCGTCATGCTAACAATCCTGATTATCATGCATTTAAAAAGAGATTAGCTGGCGAAAAGCCAGCTGCTCCTGAATCTAAACCAGAAACAGATGGTGACCATTACATTCATCGCGGTCATAAGTATACAACTGCGGAAGTTGACAAAGTAAAGAAATCATTTAAACGTCGCGAATTATCAACTAAAGCTGCATTAGATATGCTTCACAATGCACGTAAAGCAGCTTCTGCTAAACATGCAACCAGTGGCGTTGGTGGTGGCGGTAAAGGCGCAGCTAATGTTTCTCCATTAGATACTGCATTATCAAGAGTTAAAGAAAAACCAGCCAAAGGTGCTGGTGCATCTCCTGCTGAACTTGATGCAGCTAAAGCAGAAAAGAAAGCTGCTGAAAAGAAAAAGCCAAGTGATACTACAAAAAAATTAACTGGTAAAATTGAAGAAGGTTTAGGCGATTATATGACTGGTTTATACCATGTTAAAAAAAAAGAATTTAAAGATAAGATAATAAATGCATTAATTCCACCTCATCTACAAAGAGTTCATCAAAACATCAAACAAATCCATAAGATTGGTAAAAAGATGCATGAAGAACTAAACACTGATATGGTTGATGATCATGAAGGTGATAAGAAAAAAGACAAAGTGAAAAAGATTGCACAAAAGAGCAAAGTTAAAAAGAAATATGAAAACAAGAAAATGACATTGACTGGTGAGAAAGTGCATAAAGTTGTGATTAATCCAGAAATCGGTAACGTTAAAGTATGATAAAACCTTATGAAATTTATTGCGATTACGATGGTGTTCTAGTGGATTTACACAAGGGCATGAGAAATGTTCTTGGTAAATCCTACGACCCAGACGAATGGCACAATAATGGTGAAGAGAAAAGAGAACTCATCAGACAGCATCCAAACTTCTGGAGAGATCTTCCTCCAATGGCAGATTACAGTACATTATGGAGCTTTATTGGACCATTACACGCTAATATTCTAACTGCATATGCAGAATGGGATAAAAAAGAATGTGTTGAAGAGAAATGGTTGTGGAATTTAAAGTATACAAAGGTTCCAGCCAATCGTTTTTTCTGCGTTGGAAGAGCTGAAAAACAGTTATTTGCTGTAAGTCCAGAAGGCAGACCTAATGTCCTCATAGATGATTATAGCCTAAATATACAAGAATGGCGAAAAGCTGGAGGGATTGGTGTGATGCACCATGATGCTGACAGCACTGTCATGAAATTAAAAAACTTAGGATTTTACATAGATGAGTTCAACAGTAAGTTATTTGGAAATTATCAAACCTCCTAGTAAAAATCCACAAGCTGGCTCACAACGCAGCGGTGGAGATGGGATGTATGAAGTGGATATTCCTGCTGATCTCTCAGCAAAGAAGTTGATGATTGTCGGAAACAGAGGCGGTGCACCAGGATTTGCTCAAAGTAGTGGTGGAGCCAGCGAATCAAAAGGAAAGGCAATGAGCGTTAAAAAAGTTTTAGAAAAAGCAAAATCAAGAATCAATGAAGCTGGTATTGAAACAGGTCAAGATAATGATCCAAAATACAGCCGCGAACATGAAGTTGATCGTATCAACTATCAGTTCGATAACGTATTCCGCAATAAGTTTGCAAACCCATACTTAATTGTAAATGCAGTTGCAGCAATCTTAGAAAGATTCAGCATTAACTGCCCAGTAATTAATCCAAGCGGTCGCAGCGAAGTATTTGTTCTTCATATTCATTCAAACACAGGAACAGACGCTTTCGTTTATATTGCAATTGAACGCGACGGTCGTGGTCAATATGACGCATTCGTTCAGATGGTTGATGCAGGCGGTTTAGCTGCTCTTCATGGTATGGTTCATGCTCATGAACACGAAGCACCAACACTTCCTGATTATCCATCACACTGGACATTGTTGCAAAGACATACAGGAAACATTTAATTGTATAAACTATGTTTGAAAATTTAACTGATGATAATGTGACATTATATGCTGCTAAGGCTTACGAAAAACCCTCGGCAATAATGAGTGAATTTGAAGAGGACTATAATAGAATATTATATCTTAAACGATTATTGACAAAGTATCATACGACTGGTGTTTTGAAAGATCGTTTAATAATGAATCATATTGTATTACTTTATAATGTATTTGGGATTGAAGCGGCGACTAGATTATTGTTTGTAAAATTAGAACAAAAAGATTATGAAGTGATAAAACCATTTCTAATCTTTTTAAACTTTTTACCTAAAGTGGTAAAAGGAATTAATGGTAGAGATATTAACACTGATGAAATACAACTGGACCAAAGAGCAATAGAATGTTTAAGAGATTTAAAGAAATAAAAGAACATATAAAGAAAACCACATTGGTTCCAGGATCAAATCCACACATAGCTAATAGAAAAGCTAATAAAGTTCCAGGTTTCGCTCGTGGAAAACAATATAAGAACTCACCACAAAATACAGGTCAATATAAATTAGCTAGTGTTCCAAAAGAAGTTTCCAGTGGACAATCTGGAATTTGGGACAGTCCAAAAAAAGATCATAGCAAATATTCAAAGATTCATCAAGCAGCATATGTCCACGAAGATGGAGTTGCTGGTGGTGGAGGTGCTGCTGGAAGCGCAGCAGGTGGGATGGTAGCTGGTGTTAATCAAACATCAGGATCAATTTACAAAGATCCTAATATTCCTTATGCAACTCAAAAGAAGAAGAAAGAAATGTTAAGAAGAAAAAGACCAATGATGATGGAATCATTTTCATCCTTCGTTAAACAATTAAATGAAACAGCTATGTCATCAAGTTTTGGTGAAGGTAGAGGTCTTCGCCATGCATTACATTATGTTATGCCATACTTGAGTAAAGAAGGCAGAGCGAAAACGGCTAAATCATTTAGCGAGTTTCATGGAAACATGTTAAGTAAAGTAGATTCATCTAAACATGGTGAATTACATAACCCTAAAGCTGGGTTTACACACACTTTAGAAAAATCACACAAAGAACATCCAGCTGGAACAAAAATTAATATTGAACATGTAACTCATGATGGTAGTGGAACAATTTATGCTCACACAACACACCACGGTTTAATTCCATTAAGTAAGATTTCTAAGCCAGCTAAACTTGCTAAAGAACAAAAAACAAAAACTGGTTTCAATGTTGAAAAGCAACTTTCAAGCAATCTTGGCACAAAGAGCGCAGGAACAAGTAATAAAGATTATGACTTTTTCTATAAAGGAAAAGGTAAGCCAGGATCTCCAACTGTTCGCGGTAAAGTAAAAGAAGTTCAAGATGAAGGAAAAGGACGCAAAGGCGGTTCTGATAGAATTGACGTTCGTGGCGAATCTAAATTAGAAAAAGGAAGATTCGGAGTTACTAAATTAAAATGGGATCCAAAAACTAAGAAATGGGATTTTGGTGGAGACCCAAGAATGCATGAAGCATTTAGAAAAGCAAAAGTAACTGATGAGAATGGAAAAACACATAGCGTTCTAGATCATTTAAATAAACATCATTCAGATGGTCGCATCACAAGAGGGTTTACTGTTGATGCTCCAAAAGGCACAACCAGACATTATTTAAAATCAGGAAATGTTAATACACTTCATCTTCATGACAAGAACAAAAATAAAGGAACAACCTTTACAGTTGGTATCACTTCTCTAAAAGGAAGAACTAATCTTGGTCATTTGAGTGATAAAGATGTTGATGCTTTAGATGGTAAAATAAGCATAGAATCAAATACAAATGGTAAAGTTGGTGAGGCTAGAATTGCCCATTCACCAAAAGTTACTGTTATGAAAAATTATGCTGGTTTATCCGCAACTAATCCAAAAAATCATGCTGATTTGACTAATGATAAGCACGCTAAAGAATTTAGACAACATGTCGATAGACATATTGCTGAATATGAAAAAATGAAATAAAGGAGTCTGTTTTATGTTGACAAAAGAGAAATTATTAGCAATCGTCCCAGGCGCAAAGCATAGCAATATCGATCTAGATGTTCTATGTAATGATATGAATGAAGTTTTCGCTGACGAAAGCAACCAATTAAATACTGTAAACCGTCAAGCTGGATTCATCGCACAATGTGCTCATGAATCTGGAAATTTCTGCCATGCTGCAGAAAATTTAAATTACAAAGCTGCTGGTTTAATGCACGTATTCCCAAAATATTTCCCAGATGATGTGCATGCTTCAATGTACGAACATCAACCAGAAAAAATTGCCAACCGCATTTATGCTAACCGCATGGGTAATGGTGACGAAGCTTCTGGTGATGGATACAAATATCGTGGTCGTGGATTCATTCAGTTGACTGGTAAAGATAACTATACCAAATGCGGACATGCAATCGGTAAGGATCTAACTATGGATCCAGATTATCTAACAACTCCAGAAGGTGCATTAAAGTCAGCACTATGGTTCTGGAATGCTCATAACTTGAGCATGTTAGCAGACACCGATGATGTTCTTCATATGACTAAGAAGATCAACGGTGGAACTATTGGTTTAGAAGAAAGAACTGCTCTTTATCATAAAGCTAAAGAAGTTCTATCAGCTGAATAATGAAAACATTTAAAGCATTTGTCGTGGAGAATATGGATCACAGCAAGGATCACCAAGCTGTCCCAGAACTCCACGCTGCTTTAATGGCCAATAAAGAAAAGATCAATAATGCCAGTGAAAAGGAAGTGTATGGCATTATTGATAAGATAATGACAAGAATCGCAAAGTCTCATGGCTTAAGCGGTCAAAAATTACATGATATGTGGGTCAAGAAATATAAGCAGATTCCAGATACATGGATTATGAAAGAAAGTCTACACGACTGGTTCACAAAAGAAAAATGGGTGCGCATGGATACCAAAGGAAACATCAAAGGACCATGCGCTCGTGAACCAGGAGAAGGCAAACCAAAATGTCTACCTCGAGCAAAAGCATATGCTCTTGGTAAAAAAGGTCGTGCTAGTGCAGCAGCAAGAAAGCGCAGAGAAGATCCGAACCCAAATCGTCATGGTAAAGCAATTAATGTTGCTACCACAAAGAATGAAGAGAAAGACGCTTGTTACTATAAAGTAAGAAGTCGTTATAAAGTATGGCCAAGCGCATATGCCAGCGGTGCTTTAGTTAAGTGTCGTAAAAAAGGCGCAAAGAATTGGGGAACTAAAAGTGAAGCAGCGAATGCAGCACAACAAGCAGCAATTGCTATTGCTATGAAGAAAGCAGGTAAGAAACCGAAGGGAAAACAATGAAAACATTTTCAGAACTAAGACAAGAAATAAGCGAAGCTTGCTGGAAAGGTTACAAGCAAGTTGGCGGCAAAATGAAAAATGGAAGAATGGTTCCTAACTGTGTTCCAACAAAAGAAGAAGTCGAGCAATTAGATGAACGTGGTGCTAACAAATATAAGCGCCCAACAGAAAAAGGTGCTGGTCTGACTCGTGCTGGTGTTATGAAATATCGCCGTGAGAATCCAGGATCAAAATTATCAACAGCCGTCACAACAAAACCTTCTAAATTGAAACATGGATCAAAAGCATGGAATCGTCGCAAGTCATTTTGTGCCAGAATGTCTGGTGTAAAAGGACCAATGAAAGATAGTAAGGGTCGTCCAACACGTAAAGCAATGTCACTAAGACGCTGGCATTGTGAGGAGTAATTTATGAAAAAGTTATTAATGGTTTCACTATTATGTTTGAGCGGCTGCTCTTCAGTAATGAAGTTGATGCCAAGACCATATGATCCTGTAATGGGAAATATGTTCATAGGATTAAAAATAGAAATTAATGATTTGAGTTGCAAAGAAGAAACTATTCCAGAAAAATGGAAAATTGCTAGTTTCGATGCTCACAAATTAGCCGAGTATTCAAAATTCAGAAAAGATCCACAAGCTGATAATGCCGAATCAATAGAAAAGAATTTAAACTCAGCTTATAATAAATCGCCAGCAGTCTGCGATAATTTTTTGAAGATTGCAAAATTACGTTTAGATGTCCTTAACACAGCATGGAGTGGTAGATAATGTCAGTAGCACAAGATATTCAAAATCAAATTGACGCAGTAAAAGCACAAGTAGCCAGCGGCGAATTGTCAGCAGCAGACGCTGTTGAAATTTTAAAAGAACTAAAAGATGTTCAAAAGTCACTAGGAACTGCCGATGCTGAAATCGCAGTTCGTTTACTTGTAGAAGCAGCGCAAGTATTAGGCAGCGTGTAATGTCTTTCTTGGAAGTCATTGCGTCCATTCATAAAGATGGAAGAGACGGCTCTGTTTCTTCAAAAAGAGTCGTCACAACTATTTCATTTTTATTATGCGCAGTTGCTTTCGTTGCTAATCTCTTTTGGGGCATAAAAGTTGCTGAATATATGTACAATTCAATGATGTCTATCACATTGGGTGGACTTGCAGCGACCGCTTCAGAGAAGTTTTCACCTAAATAATAGGATTAGAAATGGATTTTGATGTAATATTTCAACTGATTGGCGATTTGGGTGCACCTGTTGTTGGTGCATTTGCCGCAGGTATATTCGTCCATTTCGTTATTTCGTACATCCTTGAGAGTGCTTTGAAAGCTATCAGGGGTTTACAAGGAATTATTACAGCATTGGACAATCGCGTGAAAACAATGAATCACGATATTGTTCGTGTAGATGCTGTGGTTAGTACTGCTTTAGGATTACGTCCAGACTTGGAAAGAATCGCTAGAGCGGATGGTAAAAATGATGCTCGTAGAGATTAACAATGCAATTTGACCCTGTACAAGCATCACAATTAGTTAAGCAATATGGCTTTCCAACAGTTGCTGCTGTAGGTATGAGTTATTTTGTTTACTTTATTTACAAATTCGTTACTGGTAAGCTGATGCCTTTAGTTGCCGAGACGAATGTAACTCTGATTGCTTTGATTGACCGAATTCGTATGCTAGACAATGATCTCATTAGACTACAACAAAAAGTGAGTGTTGTTTTGCAGATGAAAGAGGATAGAAATAATGCAGATAAACCTAAAACTTGAAGTGTTAAAGGTTGTCACTCTTGAGTTCTCTCTTTCTTCTGATAACAAGGAGAAAAAGGATGAACAAAAAGATACACCTAAGCCTGTTGCTGCTACTGACAACAAGTCTTAGTGCATTCGCAGCTCCACTACCAGACTTTGCATTTAAAAGTCCATCATTCAACGGTAATGGTTACGGCACATACGTTCTAACAATTGAGAACGAAGAATATACACGCCAACAACAAATCCAACAAGCATTGTTGGCTGCTCAACAGCAAGCTAAAAACGATGCCGCTAACACTCCACTAAATCAATTCCTAACAAACTTAGAGTCTCGCATTCTTGCGCAGATTAGTCAGAATCTTGCCACAGCTATGTTTGCTGGTGGTTCAGGAACATCTGGCACAATGAACTTTCAAGGCAACACAATCTTCTGGCAGAATGACGGTAAAGAAATTACATTGCAAGTAACTGACGCTTTGGGTAATGTCACTACAATTAATATTCCTCTTGGACAATGGAATATCCTATCGTCAGGAACTGGGGGATAAAATGAATAAACTGATAATAGTTGCGGCGCTTTCGCTGCTGTCGGGTTGCGCAGGATTTCAAAAACTTGGACAAGCAACTGGTCATGAATTTAAACCTCAAGTAGCACAAGAAAAGTTACAAAAAGAATTTGATATTCTTCCACCACCAGCTGGTCCAAAAGTTACTGTTGCAGTTTACAAGTTTCAAGATCTAACAGGACAACGTAAGACCTCAGCAAACTTTGCTAGTTTCTCAACAGCAGTCACTCAAGGCGCTGAACCATTCTTAATCCATGCTTTACAAGAAGTAAGCAAAGGCGAATGGTTTGAAGTTGTAGAAAGAACAAACGTTGATGATTTGATCAAAGAAAGAACAATCATCAAACAAATGCGCGATGCTTATGATGGTAAAGATGCAAAACCATTGCCGCCACTACAATTCGCTGGAATTATTATAGAAGGTGGAATCGTGGGATATGATAGTTCTACTGAATCAGGTGGAATGGCATACAAATGGTTAGGAATTGGTCCACAAACACAGTACTCAAAAGACATTGTAACTGTTTCACTAAGAGCTGTATCAGTAAACAGCGGTAAAGTTCTTGCATCTGTAACAGTACAGAAAACAATTTATTCGACTGCGGATTCAATCGCAGCGCTAAAATTCTTCAAAGACGGCACTGCCGCATTTGAAGCTGAGACTGGCTTGACAATAAATGAGCCAGGAACATTGGCAGTAAAAGCAACTGTGGAAGCTGCCGTTGTTGAATTAATCAAGGAAGGAGCGAAGAAAGAAGTCTGGGACTTCAAGTATCCTGCTCCAAGTCCCACTCCTTGGTGGAAATATGATGAATGGGATTTATCACACGCAAAGGTAAAGTAAGATGAAAACAAGTAAATTAATTACCTTCGTTATGGGTATATTAATTGCTTTTAATGTACTTGCTGGAGATAACAGCATTTATATTCAACAAGCTGGTGACAATGCCACTGTAAATATGACACAAGATGGGGCAGGCAACATTATTCAAGGTGTTCCAAGCGTAGGTTCTGGTTCAACAAACCCAGCACTTATTAATGGTAATAACAACACTGTAAATGTTACACAAACAGGTACAGGCGACACTTTGAGTCTTGGTGTTCAAACTTCTGTTGCTAACGGAATTAGTGGTGGAAACATTTTTAACTATTCTGTAACAGGCAACAACTCGAATGCATACATCGACAGTAATGCTAATGGTTTGGGCGTAAGCGCAAGTAACTCCATTACTGCAACACAAACTGGCAACAATTCATATTTTAATGCTAATGTTCTAGGAACAGCTAACGTTTTAAATGTGACTACTGCTGGTGGCTCATATAACAGTGTAACTGCGACTCAAAACGGTAATAACAATAATGACACAATTAATGTTTCTGGTGGTGGCAACAACACAATCAACATTGAACAAGGTATTGGCGGTTCAGCATTGGGTGGATTACAATCTGCACAATTTAGCTATAATGGTACTGTTAATTTAACTGTATCTGGAGCAAGCAATACCGTTGACATTGGCCAAACAGGTAGCACAGGGTTTACTGACACAGCAACTATTTCATTAACTGGTTCAGGCAATAGTGTGAATATTTTACAAAATGCAGCTATTGGCAACACAACAATCAGTTTGACAAGTGTCGGTTCAAATAACTCGTTCACATTACACACGAACGCTCACTAAAATGAACAGAGGGGTATTAATTCTACTCCTTCTGTTTGCTTCTGTGAGTTATGCTTCAGTGGGGTCAATTACAAATCAAACCAATGCCGTCCCTCAGATCCAAAGAGACAAAACAGTTCTTCAAGGATCTAAGGGAACTGGCGTTGAGATGAACGACACCGTAAAGACAACTGCTGGTAAAGCAGACATCACATTCGTTGATGATACTAAAGTCGAAGTAAAAGAAAACAGTAAACTCGTCATTGACGATTTCGTTTACGATCCAAAAAGCAAATCAGGTGGCAAACTTGGATTGAAATTCGCACAGGGAACTATGCGCTATGCTTCAGGTGCAATTGCTCATAATGATCCAAGCAGTGTAAAGTTGAACACTCCATCAGCCACAATTGGTGTTCGTGGTACTGACTTCTCAGCAACTGTTGATGAGTTCGGTGAAAGCACAATTATTCTATTGCCAAGCTGCCCTAAGAATTGGGTAGACATTGAACGCGATTGTAAAACAGGAATCATTGATGTGTACAATGACGCAGGTTTAGTTACACTTGATAAACCATTTCAAGGAACTAAAGTTGTTAATCGTAACATGCCTCCATTAAAGCCAACTACTTTGAATCTAACAGCGGACCAGATTAATAATCTTTTGATTGTTTCTCCACCACAAGAACTAACTCAAAAAGATAAGAAAGATAAAGGTGAACAAAAAAGCTACCACGCTGGTGACATGCTTGAAGTTGATTTTCTAAAACAAGACTTCCTAAAGAACGAATTAGCGCAGAATTTTTTTGGTGATAATCCTCTAACACAACCATTGTTACAACAGAGCTTTCTAGAAGACATATTTGATATTTTGTCTAAACAGTTATTGCAAGATAACTCTGAGTTGTTAGCGAATTTATTGAATCCTGAAAATCAATTATTACCTGACTGGTTTAAAGAAAGTTTAGTTACAAAACAAGTAACCACATTAGAAGTAGATCTATGTAGAAATGACGGCAGCAACGTTCAATGTGTTTATGTGCCGAAAGATCAAAATACATTGCTTGTACAAATACAAGACGGTGTTACTATTAAAAATAGAGTAAATACTGGTAAGAGTACAACTATAACATTGAGACAGAACTAATGAAAAGATTATTTGCTGCAATACTATTATTGATTTGTTTTCCTGTCAAAGCAGATATTACTGCTGAGCATTTCAGTTTCAGCCAAGCCTTTGATGTTCAATGGTACATCAGTGGCGGAACATTGTACGCATCAGGTTTCAATTATCTCTATGCCAGTCAACCGTCTAACGCCAGATTGACTTCAGCTCAAACAGCAGCATATGCTAATGCTGGTGATTATCTTGCATTCTTTCACAGTACAACTAATCCTGGAACTTATGGCTTGGGTGTTTATGACCCCAACGGAAATCTAGTTAGAGTGTTAGACAACACGGGAACATTTACTGCATTAGCAAATGGTGCGATATTCTATAATGGTGCAGGAATGTGGGGAACGCTGTTTACAACTTTACAGGGATACGCTATCGGTGGAAGTGGAAGCTGGACAGTTACTGTAAGTAATCCTTCTAACAGTTATATGCAGTCATACAATCCAACCAACACACAACCACTTGGTGCTGGTCAAACATATACACCTACACCAACATATACAAGTGTAATTACATCTGCTGAGCAAACAAGATACAATGCAGCTGAAGCTCGCCTCAATGCTTTAAGCGGAGATAGCATTTACATCTCACAATCCTCTGGTGGTGGGAATATTGTAAGCGTCATACAGAATGGTAAAAAAGAAAGCGTTGATGGTATTAATCAACAAAATGCGCAAATACAAGGTGGCGGTAATATCGTAACAGTCAATCAAGGTGATCCTGTTGCTTTATATGGTAACAATCTAATTGATTTGAGTGTCTTGGGAAGTTCAAATACATTGAACCTCAATCAAGGATACGATACAAATGGAAACTATACTGGCACTGATATGGGTGGACATTATCAATATGTTTCAATAAATGGTTCTGCGAACAATGTCACAACACAGCAAGAAGGTCAAAGTCAATATGGTGAAGTGAACATCACTGGGAACAATAATACACAAATTATGGTCCAAACAGGATTCAATCATCAATTGTTTTCTATGATAAATGGTAACAATAATACTATAAATACGATGCAGACTGGAACTGCTGGAAACTTTCTTGACATCACGCTTTCTGGAGACGGAAACTCAGCGATTGTCAATCAAAGTGGGACCACACAAAATAGAGCAACAATAAGTATAACAAATGCGGGTGGTCCAGGCAGTGTCAATTTAACCCAAACTGGTGGGCAGGTTTATAGCATAAGCACAACTTGTGTAACTGCAGGAGGCTGTGGCACCGTTACTGTAAGACAAGGAAACTAATATGAAGAAGATATTGTTAAGTCCTTGGACAGCCTTAATTACTTTAGCTGTAATGTTGGCAGTTCGCGTTGTAGATCCAACTTTCGTAGAAAGTGTTCGATTAAGATATTTCGATACACTGATTACCAATAAGAAACCCTCTCCCGAAGAAGTTCCAATCAACATCGTCAACATTGACGAAGATGCATTGAACAAATATGGTCAATGGCCATTACCTCGTACTGAATACGCTAAGATCGTAAATGAATTGTATGCTCATAACGCAGGACTTGTTGTTCTTGACGTTATGTTTAGCGAACAAGATCGTTTAAATGGCGACAGTGCTTTGGCTTCTGTTATGATTCAACATCCAGTTGTATTGGTAAATGTACCGAGCGATAAAACTAAGAATACTCCAAAGAAACCTGGAACTGCTGTAATCAACAGCGACTTCCAAGATCGCATCGTAAAGTATCCAGGGATTATTGCTAATATTCCATTGCTAGAACAATATGCATTTGGTGTTGGTACAATCAACACACTTCCTGAAATTGATGGCGTCAATCGCCGTGTTCCTTTGATCACAAGTGTCAATGGTAATCTATATCCATCATTGGGTATGGAAATTATTCGTGCTGCTTCAGGTGACAGCACAACACAAATTAAATTAAATGAGCTTGGTGTTGAGAAAATGCGAGTGCCAGCATTTGGTCCAATCACCACAGATAATCTTGGTCGTATTTGGGTAGACTTCTCTACACCAATTAAAACAACTTCACTTACAAATCTACCAAAAGATTTCGGCAACAGTATTGTAATCGTTGGACCAACTGCTGCAGGTATTGCTAACCCAGTTCCTACTGCCGTTGGCGCTGTTTATCCGCATTATTTACAAGCACAAGTTGCAGCAACCATGATGAATGGTGTTGTAATTTCAAGACCAGACTACGCTGACGGATTAGAGTTGCTATTCGTTGCTATTTCAGGTATACTATTATTAGTTCTAACAAGGTGGACTTATGTCGGTTTGGGATCAATTGTTGTTATCGTTGGTGGTGCTGCGTATGGCAGCCACTATGCTTTTAGTAATCATCTTTTACTATTTGATATCACTCTCCCCATCGCAGCGACAATCCTTGTGTCACTCCACGCCTATGGTGTCAAGTTTGTCTCAGAATTTTTGCAGAAGCAACAAATAAAGAAACAGTTCGGCACTTACTTGTCGCCAGCAATGGTTGAGAAGTTACAAAAGAATCCAGAGTTGTTAGCACTTGGCGGCGAATCAAGAGAACTGTCAATTATGTTTACTGATGTTCGCGGCTTCACAACTATCAGCGAACATTATGGTAAAGACGTTCAAGGTCTAACAAAGATCATGAATCGTTATATGACAGCAATGACTGCCAAGATTTTAGAGAACAACGGAACTCTTGACAAGTACATTGGTGATGCTCAAATGGCTTTTTGGAATGCTCCACTTGATGACGCAGAACACGCAAAGAATGCTGTAAGAACTGCGATTGCTATGATGACCGACTTGGAGAATTTTAATGATGAAATCGCTAAAGAAGGTGTACCAGCATTCGGGATGGGGCTTGGTATTAATACTGATGTTGTTGTCGTGGGCAATATGGGTAGTAGTCAACGTTTTGACTATACTTGCCTTGGTGATGGAGTAAATTTAGCAAGCAGACTAGAAGGTCAATCAAAACCATATGGTGTTAAGATTGTTCTTGGACCAAGAACTGCTGAATTGGTCAAAGACGAATTCCCAGTAATTGAGTTAGACTTACTTGCTGTTAAGGGTAAGACTGAACCAGTTAAAATTTATACTTTAGCACCATCTGTTGATAGCATGGCTGATGTAATGCATGCTAAATTCTTAAAAGCATATAGAAAAGGCGACTGGAAAAGTGCCAAATTTTATATTAATGGTATGAAGAACGATGGATTGAAAACTGCATGGGGCGGTCAGATGGCTAAATATTATGACATGATGCTTGAGAGAATGGAAGGAACTCCTCCAGAGGGGTTTGATGGCGTCTACAGAGCCACATCAAAATGACACATTCTATTCAAGATTTGGTAATGGAAAAGTTGGAAGAGAAAAAGGGTAGTAACAATATCAAGATGGCTTACACAATTGGTTGTCTCATTTCATTGATAAACGAGATAATCAAAAAGCATCCTGACGTTGCTTGGATTGTTCATAGAAAATTCAAAGGAAAGTAAAATGTTAGTTCATAGTATCTATAGCTTAATGGCTGCGTTATTATTCGTAGCAATTGTTGCATTTACATGGGTATCTTCAACTGAAGAGGATGAATAGTATGTTGTTCTGGTTATTAAAGTTTTTGCCTGCGATGTTAATTCATGGTTTCATGGGTTTAGCATTAATTGCAGTTGCACTGTCGTTTGTTCCATTCGTGCCATATAAAATAGTTTTAAAATGGGGTGGAATCGCAGCAGTTGCTTTAGGATTATTCCTAGAAGGTTGCTTGCTTACACAACAAGCATGGGAAGCACAAGTTGCTGCTCTACAAGATAAGATTAAAGAATCAGAAGCGAAAGCTGCTGTAATCAACACTGAAGTTGTTGAGAAAGTTGTTACCGAACAACAAATAGTAAAAGAAAAAGGCGATCAAATTATTAAATATATTGATCGCGAAGTTACAAAAGTTGATAGCACTTGTACTATACCAGAAGTTGTAATCAAAGTGCACAATGCAGCTGCTCTAAATCAACCAATTGAAGAAGAAAAGCCATTGACTCCAAATACAGTTGTAGATACTTCAGCTCATAATGCAGCGGCGGTGCCAAAATGAAAAAAATAATTCCTCTATTAATACTTTTATCAGGTTGCGCTACAGTTCCAGTAGAACGCCATTTTCCAGAAGCACCAAAAGAACTTATGGAAAAATGCGGAAATTTACAGACAATTGATAAGCAACAAGTCGTGTTTAGCGAGTTTTTAAAGACAGTTACAACAAACTACACTCAGTATTATCATTGCGTTAATCTATTGAATGGTTGGCAAGATTGGTATGTTCAACAGAAACAAAACTTTGATTCTGTCAAATAATAAATAACTTAAACTAACCAATAAAGAGAATAACAAATGGTAGACTTTGAATCGCGTCTTAACAAGATGGAAACGGATCTTGCTGCCGTTAAAGAAAAGATCTCTTTCTTCAATGTCATTTATGAAAAATTTGACAAGACTCTTGATAAATTAGACGAACGTCAAATAGAAGATCGCAAAGAAATCAATGAAATGATGTCAGTCCTTCAAGATAATATTATGAAGGAAATCAAATCTTTGCGCGAAGAAATGGCGAAACAACACATTATTGAAAATAAAAAGATCGACGAATTGAATAGATGGCGTTGGTTTGTAATTGGTGGTGTTGCAGTTGTTTCTTGGATTGTTTCAAAATCAATCGAGTTTATGACTCACAAATAATTTGCTTTTACAGTTGTGATGGCGCATACTAGACGTATGTGTCACTTTATTCTTTGGTTTATATTATGTCAGTTTACATTGATCGAAAATATCTTTTGCTAGTCTCATCGAGACTTGAAAGATTCGCACAAAAGAAAGATGATCTGTTTAATTTCAGATGCCCCTTTTGCGGCGATTCTAAAAAGAACAAATTAAAAGCCAGAGGATATGTTTTTAGGAAAAACAATGATTACTTCTATACATGCCACAACTGCCATCTCGGAACGACATTCTCAAAGTTCCTCAAGCACATCGACAGTCACACCTACTCACAATACACACTCGAACGTTACTCCAACGGAGAGAACGGACATTCAAATTACACAAAGCCAAATTTTGACCTCGCAGGACCCAAAGCATCAGAGGTATTTTCTGGAGAAAGAGCTGATTTACAAGATAACGAACGGGAAAGTCGTGTTAATATCAGAAACTGCTCCTTCCCAGGTCTGGCTAGCGTAGATAAACTAGAGCCTGAACACTACGCTCGGAAATATATAGAAGGTAGGAAGATTCCAGAGCAATTCTGGAATGAAGTCTTTTACACTGAAAAATATAAGGACTTCATGGACACTGCTTTTCCTGATCACGGAAAAGAAGATATTCCTAATGATGATCGTATCGTATTGTTTTACACGGACAAGGAAGGCAACATCACCAATGTCACAGGTCGAGCACTTGGTCAGTCTAAAGTCCGTTACTGTACGGTCAAAATTACAGAAGATAAAAAGCTGTTCGGATTGCACAGGTTGCAGTTCGACAAAACTGTTTATGTCCTCGAGGGTCAATTCGATTCTTTCTTTATTGAGAATAGCGTTGCCAGCGGCGATAGTAATTTGGGCAGTTCTGCAGACTATCTTGATGCATCTGAAGTAGTTTTAGTTTATGATCGTGAGCCAAGAAATAAAGATATCGTAAAACAAATCAACAAAGCAATTCAAAATGATTATGCTGTTGTTTTGTTTCCTGATACTATTGAAGGCAAAGATATTAATGAAATGATTTTGAGTGGAATGAGTTCTGAAGAAATTATGAGTGTTATGAAAGAAAACACGTTTCAAGGGCTTACTGCTAAACTTAAGTTTGTAGACTGGAGAAAATGTTGAAAAAGTATAAATCAATTTTTATTTCAGATGTCCATTTAGGAACTCGAGGTTGCAAAGCTGAATTGCTTTGCGAATTTCTAAAGAATAATAGTTGCGAGAATTTATTTCTAGTCGGAGACATTATCGATGGTTGGAGATTAGAACGCAACTTCTATTGGCCACAATCTCACACAAACGTGATTCGCCGCTTTCTCACAGCAGCTAAACGTGACACTAATGTGATATACATTGCTGGCAACCATGATGAATTTCTAAGAAAATTCTTAAGATACGATATTTCTATCGGCAATATTCTAATCGAGAATCAACACATGCATACTGGCGTTGACGGTAAGAAATATCTTGTCGTTCATGGTGATATGTTTGACACTGCTATTCGCAACAAACTAAAATGGCTGTACCATCTAGGCGACTTCTTATATGATGTTCTATTACGATTGAATGTCGTTGTAAACTTTTTCCGCAAGTCATTCGGCTACAAATATTGGAGCCTAAGTAAATACCTCAAAGGTGTAACCAAAGAGGCTGTTTCTTACATGTCAGACTTTGAGGAATTGATAGCGGATTATTGTAAGAAACGCAATGCGGATGGTATTATTTGCGGTCACATTCATAAAGCTGATATCAAAGAAATCAATGGTATTATGTATATGAATGATGGTGATTGGGTGGAATCATGCACTGCTCTTGTTGAGCATCATGATGGAACTTGGGAGATTATAAACTGCTTATGAAAAAGAAAATAGTTATATTTACAGATGCTTGGTATCCACAAGTAAATGGCGTGGTTACAACTTACAGTAATCTTGTACAACACATTGATCATGACATATATGATGTTGATGTTGTTGAACCATCTATGTTTAGCACATTCAACATTCCATTCTATAAAGAAATCCAATTATCATGGTGCACTCAAAATAGAATGCGAGAAATCATTAAAGATCTTGGCGTAGTGTATCGCTACCATATCGCAACTGAAGGACCAATTGGCTATGCTGCAAAAACAGTATTAGACAGTATGGGAATTGGATACACAACTGCATATCACACTAAGTTTCCAGAATATCTAGAAAGAATGATGTTGATTCCTCATAAATTGACGAAAAGATACATCGATCATTTCCATAAAAAATCAAGATTTGTTTTTGTGCCTTCTAAATCTGTAGCTAATGAAAATCCGCAATGGAATACGAAGATAATTGGCAAGGGTGTTGGCGAACATTTTACACCAAGACAAAATGAAAAACTTTATAATAAAGATTCCAAAGTTCTTCTTTATGTTGGACGTGTTTCTTCTGAGAAAAATGTTGAAGACTTCTGTAGAATTTATATTCCAGGAACACATAAAATCGTTGTTGGAAATGGTCCAGACAAGAAGAGACTCAAAAGAAAATATCCTGATGTAAATTTTGTTGGATATAAATTTGGTCACGAATTAGCTCAGTTTTATAGAAGTGCTGATGTATTTATTTTCCCTAGCAAGACAGATACTTTCGGCAATGTTATTCTAGAAGCAATGGCATGCGGTACACCTGTAGCTGCTTATGATGTAACTGGTCCAAGAGATCAAATCACCAATGGCTTGAATGGTTACATGGGCATGAGTTTAACAAATGCAGTAAACAAATGTTTTGCTTTAGATCGAAATAACGTTTATAATAGCGT
>Ga0208742_1000113_pt1 | contig 34019 bp, 26 predicted proteins | sample CryBogCBH28Sep08_FD_184601 | JGI IMG/M metagenome (GOLD analysis project Ga0208742, IMG submission 184601) | Freshwater microbial communities from Crystal Bog, Wisconsin, USA - CBH28Sep08 (SPAdes) (version 2) | ecosystem: Environmental > Aquatic > Freshwater > Lake | place: Crystal Bog... | reverse complement strand
AGAAGCGAAAGCGAAGTCCTGTTGTGATACGTCACACGATAAAGCGCAGCATGAGAATGCTTGTGGATGTAATCACTGCTCAGCTTGCTGTCTTTTAGTGGCGAGCGTAGCTATTATCCAAAACAGTTCTTTTGTGGGTGTTCCTGGACAGAAGACGCTGTCATGGGTCCTAGTGAAAGAAGATTTTACGAGTCGCTTTTATAAACCAAGTCTTCCCCCTCCTAAAGTTTACGGTGTTTAAGCTCGATTGTATTAAACTCACTTTAAACTTTAAAAAATTATTTATATGAAAAATTATCTTTTAGCTTCAGCAGTAATACTTGCTTTAGCATTAGTTAGTGTAGGATTTTCTTCTTCAGAGAAGAATTCATCAGCTAAGCAAGTGGCTAGTTGCTGTACGCCTAGTGCTAGTTGCTGCACAACAGGAGCTGCTTGTTGTGCCACAGCAAGTGCTGGTTGCTGTGCAACGGGAGCAGATTGCTGTTCTTCTTCAAGCGCTTGCTGTACTAAGTAATACTTAGTTCTTCTATAGCGACAGGCCTATATCCACTGGGGTGTAGGCCTTTTTTATTTATCGGCGTAGAGAAGGAAAGGAAGCCTGCGAATTTTAAATGATTCTAGATTTTGTGTATAGACACGAACTACCTCATTAACATCTGAAGCACTAAGTAGTGCTTTATACGTTGTTTGGTCACCTAGGTATTTTTCAATAGAGTCGCATTTAAAATCTGCTGGATACAAATGCTTTAAAACTAAAGCCAATTCAATTCCTAGATTAACTATATCGCATGCATTTCTATCTGTAACCGTTATGCGCACTCCATGACAGAGTTTGTTCCGTAGTTTGAGTGTCGAACTAGGACCTTTGTAGAGTGATGTGTCGGGAGTAAATGAAGTTTTTTGAAAGACGATGCCAGAAATATGTAAGGCATTAAGTGCTTTGATAAATTGATCGGCATTAATATATGGTGCACCGATTTGTTCAAAAGGTAGCTGGGTGCCGCGTCCTAACGAAATGCTTGTTCCTTCAAGTAGGCAAAGTCCGGGATACAACGTTGCTGCAGAGAGTCGTTGAATCGCAGGAGAAGGGTTATTCCATGTTAGCCCTGTTTGATCAAACCACATGGATCTATTCCAATTTTCACACTTAATAATGGTTAAATCTAAATCGAGATGGCATTCCGCATTCATCATACATGCCAGTTCACCTAATGTCATTCCATGGCGTACCGGTACATTATGAAAACCGATAAAGTTAATAGGATCTGTTAATACAGGTCCTTCTACTGCATATCCTCCAATTGGATTAATTCGGTCTAATACGTAAAATGGTTTTTTATAAGCTGATGCTGCAAGTAGGGATGCTCTAAGTGTAGCTGCGTATGTGTAAAATCTAGCACCGATATCTTGAATATCGAAAATGAGAATATCGATATCCTCGAGTTGTTCTTTCTGTGGTCCGCGAGACCGCATAACCATTTCCTGGTATTCTACGTCTGTTTGATTAATAAGACGTTTAGGTGCACTTTTGTATAAACTATAAACAGGAAGACCTGTACGTTTATCAATTGAGTCAGCTACAGATACGTCTACATCCCCACGTATTCCATGTTCTGGGCTAAACAATGCGACAAGCTTCAATTCTGATGCATGAAACAAGATATCGATCGTCGAATTTCCATTTTTATCACGACCAGACGGATTTGTAATAAGACCAATTCGTTTACCTTTAAGTGGTGCAAAGTGATCACGTTCTAAAACATCAATGCCATTGAGTGTGTTACCTGTGGTTGAGCCTGCTAATCGTGGTAGTGTTATAATCCCTAAGCATAAGAAAAAGAATAGGTATTTCATATGAAGTGGTGGATTATATGATTAGCTTTTAATTTTTAAGTGCATTTGGATATTGCACCGTTCGTAATGAGATTCAGCACCTTTGATTTCAATAAATCCTAACTTTCTATAAAGCGATATAGCACTCTCTAGCTTGGTATTACTATAGAGATGCACGTAGGTTGTCTTGAGCTCTCTTGCTTTATCAATAGCCGTAATAACAAGACGCTTTCCTATGCCTTTACCTCGAGTGGATTCATCCACAGCTAGTTTAGTTAATTCGTAGCTATCGTGGGTATGTGGGATTAAAGCACACACGCCCACTGGTTTTAAGTTATCAAGCGCGACAAATATAAAACCGCCTCTATCAATGATAGCCTTCTCAGGATTGTTTAGCATATAAACATCAGATTCTTCCATCCTGAAATATTTGCTGATCCAGAGTTTATTAAGATCACCAAAGGCATCAGCATAACGTGGATTATAATCAACAATGCTGATTGGGGTTAATTGGCTCATGCGTTTAACTAGAAAGGTTATATGAATATAATTTTCTGATTAAAATAAAAGAGGCAAACACATAGGTTTATAGCTAAGCTTAAAATACAGTAAACCAACTCGAGATGGGTTTAATAAAAGATAATCGTAAATTAAGATAAATCTGCACTATATTACACTATTCCTAAAATAACCCCGTTATATGCCCATGAGAAATGTTTATCGTTTAGCGATATTATGTATCAGTCTTTTTTTTGCTTTCAGTCATTCAGCCTACGCATCTGGTAAGTTGTCAGAGATTGAATACCTTCGTTTGTTCCCCAAGGGGCGTTTAACTGCATTAGTGGTGAAAGGAAAACCTGATGACGAAGGCAAAACGCCCTCAAGTCGTTCAACATGCTGGTATTTGATAGGAGCCGTGGTCAGTGGAGATACCGATGCAGCAGAAAAAGCGTGGCATACGGTTGATACGGCTTTTTCCTATCAAAAAGAAGACGGGGCAGTGGTTAACGAAAACAACCTTAATAAAGCAGCAAATGTGCGTGGAACTTTTTTCTATCTACAAGAGTTGGCTCACGCGATTATTATCGTTCAACAATCAAACATGGAGCCTAGGTTCCATGATCGTATTAATGCACTACTTCCAAAAATAAGAAAAGCCTGTGTACTACTAAGTAATAATTACGATGTTATCATCAGTGATAATACATTAGCAATTAACCGCATTGTTATAGCAGCTAAAGCCTTTGGGTTATGCGGCGTGATACTTAAAGATGAAAAGTTAATAGCTACATCTAAAAAACTGATAAGGCATGCGATCAGCTACAGGGATAAAGATGGAATATTTATTGAGAAAGGCGGGAGGGACTCTAGTTATAATGCTGTATCTATTTTCTTCGGTGAAGTGTTGGTCTTAAATATAAATATTCCAGAATTCGAAGCAGTATTACCTGCAGCCGTGAAATGGGAGATGAGCCGTGTTAAACCAAGTGGTGAAGTAGATGTAACTGACAATACAAGAACTGGGGTTGGTAAAGAATTCGTTGCTGGACATCCTAAGAATGTTAACACGAAAGAAGTGGTGTTTGCTTTTACGCTGTACGGACTAATTTATCACGATACTAAAGCACTCGAGGTAGCAGACCGAGTATTTAAGCATATGCAGAGTACTTCTGCGCAGTAGCACGATATAAATTTTAAATTTATTAAATAACCAGTATTGCTTATCCGTTACTATTACTTCTATATTTCTCTTGTAGATTATCTATCAAATTTAGCGTAATTTGATCATCTCACTAAGCATCACCTAAGACGTGATGCTTTTTTATTATAACAACTTAACGCTCACAAAAATTGATGCATATTGGTATAGCTTTTCAAAATAAAATAACAAAAAAGTACTTAAATAGATTTTTTACTCATTTTCCACTTAACGTAGTAAATCGTATTTTTTGATAAGCGTAAGATTACAGCTGATTCTTTTACAGTGTAGCCAAGCTTGGCTAATTTCATAATTTCTATCTGCTTATCGCCTTTGCTGCTTACAGTAGTCGAGCGAACGCGTTCCGTTTTCTTATAATTTAATAAACTACCAATTCCATTACTTAGAAAATCAGTGAAGATATTCATGTCCTCACCTTTTTTATTAAAAAACAATATATAACCCACTGGAATGTTGTGTGTCGGAGTAAGAGGCGTTCCCAGCATGACGCATTCAGTAGGCTTTTTATTTTTATCCAAAATCGTGATATTAACTTTAGTCGGTTTCTTTAGAACGCTTAGAGAATGACGTATAGCCTGTCTTTCTGACTCGGAGTAATTATTAGTCGTAAGTATTCGAGGTGGTAGCCCAAGAATATCTTCATCATTATAACCGGTAAAGTTTCTGAATGCCTTATTGGTGAATATGATCCTATGATTTGAGTTAAGGATGACAGCAGGACATTCTAAGCCTGCAATCATATGGCCTATAGGTGAGCCTTCTAGGATTTTGTTATGAAGCTCAACGCGCATCGTTGATTTCGTTTCAGAATGAACGATATCCATATGAGCTCTACGTCGTAATTATTTATTTTCTTTTATAATCTATTATGACGCAGATTTCGCTCTGTGGTTCCTTATGTGGGCAAGATATCCGGTTAAATTGCTACGCTTATACTAAATCTCCATTAGTAAGTTTAATATCATTAAAATAAATTTACTTTTATTTTAATAAACGACAGCTGCTTATTTGTTCATTCTTTGCAGTGATTACTATTTATATACTGATTTTATTTATATGGATCCTGTTTATAACCAAGCGTACGCCATTGCTACGGATTACATCTCACACGTATCAAAAAGAAGTGTTGCACCAACAGCAGATGCGCTTGTTGCATTAAAACAGTTCGATATTGAATTGCCTGATGAGTCTACAGATTCCGAATCAGTCATATGTGAACTTGAGCAGTTTGGGTGTCCAGCAACCGTAGCAACTACAGGTAATCGATATTTTGGATTTGTTACCGGGGGAACTTATCCAGTAGGAATTGCTGCCAGTTGGATAGCTTCGGCATGGGATCAAAATGCGGCAATGCGTGTCTTATCTCCCATCGGGGCTAAATTAGAAGATGTGTGTTTAAACTGGATTGTTGATTTAATAGATCTTCCAAAACAGACAGGTGGTGGTTTTGTTACAGGAGCATCGACGGCAAATTTTACAGCACTTGCTGCTGCTAGGCATACTGTTCTTATGCGTCAGGGTTGGGATGTTAAATTGCAAGGACTGTTTGGTGCGCCTACCATCAACGTTGTTGTATCGGATGAAGTGCACTCAACGGTTTTAAAAGCATTGTCGCTGTTGGGATTAGGTTCTGAACGTGTGATACGTGTACCAACAGATAGTGAAGGCAGAATGCTAGCTGATAAGCTTCCCACAATTGATTCAAATACGATAGTATGTCTTCAAGCTGGGAATGTTAACACAGGATCTTTTGACCCAATAGAACTCGTGTGCAAGAAAGCAAAAGAAGCTGGAGCTTGGGTTCATGTTGATGGGGCGTTTGGATTATGGGCTGCAGCATGTAAGAATAAAAAGCATTTAACGCAAGGACTCGCCTTAGCAGATTCATGGGCTGTAGATTGCCATAAATGGCTTAATACACCTTATGATTGTGCGATAGCGCTCGTTAGAGATCCAATCCATTTAAGAAATGCCATGACAATCAACGCTCCCTATTTAGTCATGGGGGATGAGCGTGAGCCTAGCCAATATGTGCCTGAATTTTCAAGGAGAGCGAGAGCAGTAGAAGTTTGGGCAACACTTAAGTATTTAGGCAAAAACGGACTCGATAATCTCATAGAAAGAACATGCCTTTATGCATCAGAGTTTGCGCAAGGATTACGTAAACAGGGATTCACTGTGCATAACGATGTGGTCTTAAACCAAGTTCTTGTGTCGTTTGGTTCACCAGAAAAAACGAAAGCGGTTATACAAGCTATTCAGCGTGAAGGTACCTTATGGTGTGGTGGTACGACGTGGCATGGTGTAGCAGCGATGCGTATCAGTGTTTCGTCTTGGGCTACAACACGGGAAGACGTTGATTTGTGTATTAAAGTTATAGGAGATGTGGCACGTAAAATTGCTTAGTTAAGAGTGCTTTGATGTCGTGTACACTCCAGCTGAGAGTATATGGGAGTATATCCGAATATAGTCGAAATTAGGCAATTTACGCGCAGCTAAATTACGCACCTAGGTATATAGTTTAGCATCAGAATACGGTTCTTTTAAAGAAGATGTATTTTTAACAATTAACGAAAGGTAAGATTATGTTTAAAAAATACTGCGTAATCTATAGTTTAGCGTTTCGTAAGCATTCCCCTCCGGAGCATCACGAATATTATACAGATGATCCTATCACGTGCGAAGATTTTGTAGAAAATGTACTTAGACATGGAATGGGTTTACATGGTATTAGGCGTGATGGAATTGATCTTCCTCAAAATGAATTCGATAGAATAGTTAAAGTTGCAGCAAGTTCAGTTGCTTCGAAACTTATCTGTACATCGATGAGAATTAAGCCAGATGAAGAACGTTTTCGTTTTGGATTTTCATCATAGGGTTTAATTTTTCTTCGTTATAAAACAAAAAGGCATCACCTACACGTGATGCCTTTTGCATGAGTAGATATCTGCTATATAAGTTATAAACTGATTTGTGATGGATCTAAATCTAAAGTTAAAATAAGATTTTATAAATCAATCTAAAGAATGAGCTAGTTGACGATCTCTTTACTGCATCCTATCAAATTCATATGAAAAAATTAATCTGCTTAGTCGCGTTTTTAGCTACACTTACATTTGCAGAATATGAACTAAATCCTGAAAGTCTTGTACGAGGATATATTTCAACAGGTAAGACATACGCACACACTTTAAGACAGCCGATTATTCAGGCTAAAGCCTTTGCAAAAACGTTTTTTAGTGATAGTGCCAATCAGTCTATGTCTTTAGAGCAATCAGTAGAAAGTAAGGCTACTGCTTATCGTGCTAACACCCAGACAATTAATTTACAAAAGGGTAATCAGATTGTTGCACGATTTAAGGCTTCCTCACATATAGGTGATTTTTCACAGGATCAATTACCGGAGACAGCACTCAATTTCTATCCCAGAGCATACAGTCCTACAAATGTAGAGGCTTTTGCTAGCACTTCTGTACCAACGGGTCGTAAGCCTAATGAAATATATTACGCTTATGGTATAGATAAGGTAACGCCAACGGGTGCCGGTCAGACGATAGCAATCGTAGTGCCAGCAGGATCTGAAACATTAGTTAACGATTTACACGTATTTAGTCAGCAGTTTGGCCTTCCAGATGCTTCGATTCAGTTTATTTATCCACAAGGTGTTCCTACTACACACAGTGATTCCTGGGCTTTGGAAACATCGCTCGATGCTGAATGGTCACACGCTGCAGCTCCTGGTGCTAAACTCCTTATGGTTATATGCAACACCTCGGCAATTAGTGGATTAGTTCAGGGTATTGATGCAGCAGTAGCAGCAGGGGCAAAAATAATTTCCCTTAGCTGGGGATCGGTCGAATGGTCTAATCAAATGAGCTATGATTCGCACCTTAATATCAACGGTGTTACTATAATAGCCGCAACCGGGGATAGTGGTTACGGAACCTCATGGCCGTCTGTTCATCCACATTTAATAGCAGTAGGAGGAACCCAGTTAGTTTCTTCTGGAACCAGTGGTGCTGTTGTAGAAACAGCATGGTCACATGGAAGTGGTGGTATTTCGAAATATTACTCCAAGCCAATCTATCAAAACACAGTTCAGAATACATTTTTTAGGACTACGCCAGACACTTCACTTAACGCGTCTGGGTACACCATTTATATGGGTAATTATCAATCCCAGAAAGGTTATATTAATGTATCGGGAACTTCAGCAGCAGCGCCTATCACTGCAGGTCTAATAGCTAGAGGTTATGCGACTCGAACACTTCCACTCCCTAGCGATTTGCATCTCAACTTGTACACTAATCCCACTTCATTTTACCGAGATATAACAACAGGCTCTAACGGTGTGGCTGCTACCGTAGGATATGACTACGATACGGGTCTTGGAGTTCCTGTTGCGCCTGCATTCGTTAATGCGGTATCTAAGTGATCATCTAACTGTTTAAATTTAAGCGTCGTTGAACTAACGACGCTTTTTAATTGTTAAACGGCCAGAATTTAAAGAGCTCTAAGAAAAAGACACCTGCAATAATGTAAGTAACACTGGAGAGCTTTTTTCCTTCACCTTGGACTAAGTTTAATATCGCAGCACTAATAAGTCCTAGGCCAAGACCTTCAGCTACACTAAAGGTCAAAGGAATGGCTAAAATCGTGATGACGACAGGAGCTGCAATACTAAATTCACTCATATCAATCTCGATTACGGATTGCATCATGAAGACACCAACAATCACGAGAGCTGGTGCTGTGGCTGCTGTAGGAATAGCGAGAATTAAGGGAGAGAAAAATAAAGCACCTAAAAATAACAAAGCTGTAGTGATAGCAGTTAGACCAGTTCTGCCTCCGGCTTCAACTCCGCTAGCGGATTCAATGTAGCTGACAACAGTTGAAGTGCCGCTGAGTGAACTTACAATAGCAGCAATAGAATCACTGATTAATGCACGGCCTACTTTAGGGAGTGTACCGTCAGGCTTCATGAGCCCTGCACGTTTTGTAACACCAATAAGCGTTCCGATATTATCGAACATATCGACAATAAGAAGCGTGAGCATGATCGGCAAAGCTTTAGCAAAGTGAGCTATAACGTAGTTAAAGTTCAACTTTAACATTACTGGTTCTGGTGAAGCAGGAAGAGAAAAGATTGAATGCGGCCAAACAGTTACATGACTGCCTGTACCATCGGGAATAAAAATGCCGATCAGGGTAACTCCTAGAATAGATAGAATAATAGCGCCCGGTATTTTCCGGGTAACAAGTACTGCTGCTAGTGCTATACCAAAGAGTGCTAATGCGACCGGAGGAGCGCTAAAATCACCCTGACTTACAAAGGTAGCTTTGTTGGCCACAATTATTCCTGCATTTTTGAGACCTATGAAGGCAATAAAAAGACCAACACCGCAGGTGATAGCTAGTTTAAGATTTAGTGGTATTGAATTAACTATTTTTTCACGAATACCAGTGACAGATATGAGTAAGAAAACTGCCCCATTAATAAAAACAAAACCTAGAGCAGACTGCCAAGGGATTCCTGCACCTATGCATACAGAATAGGTAAAATACGTATTAATTCCCATACCAGGAGCTAGCGCCAACGGGTAGTTAGTCATCAACGCCATAAGTATCGTACTGAAAGCGGCAGTAATTGCCGTTACGGTAACCAGTGCACCTTGAGGCATGCCCGCATCTTTTAGGATGAGCGGATTAACGGCTAAAATATATGCCATTGCCGCAAAGGTCGTAAGTCCTGCTTGGAGTTCACGTCCAATGGTCGTTTTATGAGCATCTAAATCAAAGATACGTTTAAACATGGTGTGGGGTTTTAAATGCAAGTCGTGTGCCTTTATGAAGGCATATTATTTTTTCTCTACTTACGATCATAAGCTTTCTAGCTGAGATCAATCCTGTAAAAGATAAAACAATTAATTAGTTAGCTGGCACTCTGTTTGCTAATCATTGATAGTCTAAAAATTCATATGAAATTTACTGATAAACTATTCGTTTTTCTACTTTGCTTCTTTGGCTTAACTGCTTCTACGCAAGTTCATGCGGATATTATTAAGCCTAAGGTAATGATTTTAACGACGTTTGAAATTGGCGCTGATACAGGAGACTCTCCAGGTGAGTTGCAGTATTGGGTGGAGCGCGAGAAACTAACAAAGAAATTGGAAATACCAGGTCTTTCGCATCCCATCCTTTATAACGATTCAGGTGTCTATGCTATGCTAACGGGTACATGTAACCGTAGTGGACTAGGTCTGATGCTAGCTGGGTTAGATCCTAATCTTGATTTAAGTAAGACTTATTTTGTTATGGCAGGCATTGCTGGAATTGATCCAGCTGCTGGAAGTGTAGGAAGTGCCGCTTGGGCTAAATGGATAGTAGATGCTGATAATGTTAACGAACTAGACCGTGCTGATACTCCAAAGGATTGGCCTTATGGGATTTTAGTTTATGGTTCCTCTCGTCCCAACGAAAAACCAGGCCCTCGTGATTGGAGTCAAAAACCTATGGCCTTTGAGTTAGACTCAGGTCTTGTAAATTGGGCCTACCGAATTTCTAAAGATGTCGTACTTACAGATACGCCCGAATTAAAACGCTACCGTGCTACCTACGTAGGATTTCCTAATGCTCAACGTGATCCTTTTGTATTTATTGGCGATACATTGGGAACGGCTCGCTATTGGGGCGGGCCTGTGTTGACACAGTGGGCGCGTGATTGGTGTAAATTATATACAAATGGGAAGGCTCAATTTGCTACAACGCAATGTGAGGATCAGAGCATTGCCTATGCTCTATATCTACTAGCAAAAGCTCACCGAGTAGATCCTAAACGGTATCTTGTTTTACGAACGGCAAGTGACTATTCACAACCGCCAACAGGAGGTTCTTCGATCGATAGTCTACTGAATGGGGAGGAATCGGGAGCAAGGTTAGCATTTGAATCTGCTTATCGAGTAGGTGCTCCTGTGGTTCATGCCTTGATTAAGGATTGGGATAAATTTGAACATGAACTACCTCGTTAGTCCTTAGATAAAGCTTTAGCTAAGGATTAGAACGAACGGTTAGATTGACGCTAGTCTATGGAAGTGGGAGTGTAAGTGTTTATACTACCTCACTTGTTATGCCTTTAAACCCAGCTGAAGATAGCTCTATTTCACGTCGAAGTTTTCTTTCTGCTACGAGCTTAGCAGCTGTAGCTGCAGGATTGATTAAGACGAGCCCTTCAGCTCATGCCTCTGAAGAGAAAACTGATTTAGATAACTCCGCAGATTTCGTTACTTCGGTTAATATTTTACAAGGCACGAATTCATCCAAAGAGTTTTCACGAGGTAACACGCTCCCTATTGTTGCCCATCCTTTTGGTATGGCGCATTGGACACTTCAGTCACAACCAGGAGGGGGATGGTTTTTTAATCCGAACGATAATCGTATCCAGGGGTTTCGGTGCACGCATCAACTCAGTCCCTGGTTATCAGATTATGGCTATGCTACTTTTATGCCTGTGAGTGGTTTGTGTGATGGTGATCAAGCTAGGCGTGCAAGTAGTTACAATCCAAAAGACGCGCTTTTAGCCCCACATCGTATCGAGCTTAATTTATTACGTTATCAAACATCGTTTGAGCTTATTACAACCGAGCGGTGTGCTTTAGTTGCAGTAAAGAATCAATCAAATGACAGATTGGGTTTTGTATTCGATGTTCCTGGAGATAATCCGTCACTTAATTTAAGCACGGACAAAAAAAACTTATCCTTTGCGTCTGTATTTAATGCCAGTGGTATGCATGGAGCATTTGCAACGCACTACGTATTAACTTTTTCAAGAGCTTGGGAATCCGTTGTTATGACTACCCCTAATGGTAGTCATGTCGGAGTGCTTTGGTTTGATTCTAGTAGCTCTGAATTAGAGGTTCGTATAGGAACTTCGTTTATCTCTGCCGATCAAGCAGCCCTCAATTTAACAAGAGAAGTAGGTACGCATACAGCTCAGAGCTTACGTACCTACGGAGCTTATATCTGGAATACGCATCTGAGTCGTATGCAGATCGAGGGAGCTTCATCTCACGACAAGACGACATTTTACTCCTGCATGTACCGTGCACTCCTTTTTCCGCGCATCTGGCACGAAATCGATAAGGATAATCAAACCGTTCATCGCAGTGCATATACGCAGAAAGTGGAACCAGGTGTTATGTACGCAGATCACGGTTATTGGGATGTATACCGTGCTTGGTATCCTTGGATGTCAGTTGTATTTCCTGAAAGACTTTCCGAAATTCTTCAAGGGTGGGTTAATATTGCCAAAGAGGGTGGATGGCTCCCTCAATTTCCTTCGCCTGGTTATCGTGCCTGCATGACAGGAACATTAATTGATGCAGTTTTTGGTGATGCGGCAGTAAAAGGAATTTCGGGTTTTGATTTAAAGACAGCATATGATGCATTAAAGAAACATGCTACAACTCCAGGGAATCCTAGAAAGGGATATGGCAGGCGTGGAATTGAAGACTATATAAAGCTTGGCTACGTTCCTGCTGATAAAATTGGTCAATCCGCCGCAGAAACAACCGATTCGGCTTATGGAGATTACTGTATCGCTCAGGTAGCAAAAGCTCTAGGGCAGCAGGAGGACTATGCCTTTTTTATGAAGCGCTCTGAGAATTGGAGGCACCTCTTTGATTCCAAGACAGGTTTTATTCGAGGAAAAAATTCTGATGGTAGCTGGGTGGAACCATTCGATCCCATTTCGTGGGGTGGAGCCCACGTTGAAGGTGGTCCCTGGCAGCACCGTTTTGATGTAGCCCATAATCCAGAAGGACTCATAGAAGCCCTTGGAGGAAAAGATAAAACAGTTCAGGCATTACATGAGATGCTTACGATGAAACCAGTTTTTCATGTAGGTTCTTATAATAAAGAAATTCATGAAATGTCAGAGATGGCTGCAGTTCCATTTGGACAATATGCACATAGTAATCAACCGGTGCATCACGTACTTTATTTATTTACAGAGGCAGGTAGACCGGATCTGACAGATTACTGGGTTACGAGAGTACTAAAGGAATTATATACCCCTACAACGTATTGCGGTGATGAGGATACGGGCTCTATGGCAGCGTGGTACTTATTAAGCTCCGCGGGTTTTTTTGCAGCATGTCCAGGTAAATCACAGTATACGCTAACTTCTCCTTTATTTCGTAAAATAACGATAGCTCTTCCAAACGCTAAACCTTTAATTATTTCTCGTTCACTAGGACGCGGTAAATTGAAAGAAATTCGACTCAATGGTAAGCGATGCGAAAACTATAAAGTTGAGCACAGAGATCTAACGCAGGGTGGTTTACTAGAGTATAGATATAGTTAATCACGGACTGGGGTAGATAGAAACAGGTCGTCTTAGGCTTATAGTGTAAGGTTATATTGAATAGTCATAACTGCGGTCTAAATGACCTAGGATTTACAAGTTTCTAGGTTACAAAATACCCTTTCCTGGGTGTATACAGGTAAGGGTAAAGGCATGTTTTTTGACTGTCCGAAAGAAAAGCTTTTTCGTAATTGCTTATCTCGATCAAAATATTACTGATAAATTAAGTTCCCCTACTTAAATACCCCCCCTCCATCACTGTAAGGCATTACTTCCTAATGCTGAATCGTGTATTAATTACTGCCCTATTTTATGAATGACATAATTCCTCAAAAGCGTCCTTTTCTTTATGTTATTGGAGTGTACGCTAGTTTGTTACTCGCGAATGCCCAGCTTGCGCCGGCTCAAACTGCACTTCCTGCGGCAAACGTGCCTGCTGCTGAGGCTGCTTCTAAGGGCACTATACCTGTAGAAAGTGCACCTCTTGCCGATTCCAAGCAACAGGAACTGGTTACTCTTTCCCCGTTTGAAGTCGTATCAGAAAATAAGGGTTATTTTGCTGCGAATTCAATGTCGGGTACGCGTTTAAATTCTAAAGTCGAAGATCTTGGTCAGTCGCTTACTGTTATGACTAAAGATCAAATGAGTGATTTCGCGATGCGCGATATCAATGACGTGTTTGACTATATGGCGAGCACGGAAGGCACTAGCTCTTATTCTCAGTTTGATACAGACCGCACGGGTGCTGTTGTTGACCAGGTAAGTCTAAATCCAAATAACGCAAATCGTGTGCGTGGTATCGGTAATGCCAATATTGCATTCAATAATATGGCTACAACGAGTCGCGTACCGGTTGATCCACTTTGGCTAGATTCAATTGAGCTAAGTCGTGGACCTAATGCTAATATCTTCGGTTTAGGTAACGCGTCCGGCACAGTTAATCAAGTGCCTGCTACTGCAAACTTAACACGTGATTTCACAAAGGTGGAAAACCGTACCGATAGCTACGGTGGTTGGCGTTCGTCTTTAGACATTAATCGCATGATTTTAAGAAATAAGTTAGCTGTACGTGCGAGCTACGCAAATGATCACACCGCATTTATCAGAAAACCATCTGGAGAAGATGCCCGTCGTCTCAGTTTTCAATTAAAGGCTAAGCCTTTCAAAAATACGACAATTTCTGCTTCTTGGTATAATTACAAAAATACATCTGTACGTCCTAATTTTACGACACCTAGAGATTACATAACCGATTGGTTGTCTTCGGGTAGACCGGGTTGGAATCCAATTACTGGATTAGTCACACTCGCAAATGGTCAGGTATACGGAAACGGAAATGTACTTGGTTCTACGACACCTTATAGTGCTGCTCCAACCTACTTCATTACTGGTAGTGCAGAGACACGGTCAATTTTCCAGATAGGCTCTCCAGGACAAACTCCTTACTGGGCTATGACTAAATATACGTCTGGTACGTATGCAACGACTGATCCTTATGCAGCTACGTATACAGGCATCGGACTTCTAACGACAGGACCTGCTGAAACATATACAGCAACACAACAACCACTGTATAATTCTGTAGCTATGCCGATCAGCAATAAGTCAATTTATGATTGGAACCGTATTAATTTAGCAGGTAACAGCGTCGCTTGGGATAATGATAATATGTATATGGCTGAGTTAGACCAAGTTTTTATAAGCACAGCGAAACAAAGTTTAGCGGCTCAACTAACTTTCTTACGTGAAGACTCTAAACGGTTGGAAGATCAACCTATGGGACCTGCGAGTGTTAATAGTAACGTAGGACAGCTTCAAGTAGACGTTAATCAATATAATCTCGATGGTACGCCTAATCCTTATTTTGGACGTCCTTACCTAAGAAGTAGTGAACCTTATTTACGTGACAGGCCGGATTTGTGGGATACTTCTCGTGCTCAACTCGTATACCGCTTGGATTTTTCTCAAGATAAGGGACTAACTAAGTGGTTAGGTACGCAACAGGTCTTAGGTTATTATGAATATAAGGATCAGCAAAATCGCCTCTATACCTACAGACATTCTGCTTTAGGAACCAATCTAGCTTGGGAGCAAAAATATTTAGCACTCAATACTCCATTAGGAAATCGTGTTCAGCAATCCGTAGCTGATCCTAGGTATCCAATTGCCCCAGGTAATTATGCTCGTGTTATTGAGCAATATTATGTGGGTAATACGGTAGGTGGTGGCGTAGAATATGCACCGAGTTATTTTCCTGAAGGAGTAAGTATTCCATATGTTTGGGGTCCATCTTCCGGTGCTATGCTTAAAGACGTTTCGGCAATCGGCTGGTCTCCAAGTCCAGACTCTGGCGGTGGTGCTAATAACGACGAAACGTTAATTAAAACAATGGGTGGTGTACTTCAAAGTACTTATTTTGACGGAAAGTTGATTGGAACGTTTGGTGTACGTGAGGATAAGGTTTATGACCGAAATGCGCCATTGCCTACACTAACTGCAGATTTACGAAATTACGATTTCGCAGCATCAAATCAGTGGTTGCCTAGCTGGCGTGAAGCTAAGGGAAAGACAAATTCAATCTCGCTTGTAGCTCGTCCATTCCGTGATTCAAGATTTTTGGCATCAGCATTTAATAGCGGTGGTGTAATAAGCCATTTCGTTGCAGAAGCTGTTAATAGCTTAAGTTTAACTAGCAATGTTTCTAACAACTTCATAGCACAAGGTCCTGCTTATGATTTATTTCTTAAGCCGTTACCGAATCAAACAGGTGTTTCCCGAGATTTAGGTTTCTGGATGACTGTGTTTGATGGAAAATTATCCATCCGTTATAATCACTTCGATACGAGACAACTTAATCTGCGTAATGGTGATATTACAACAATGGCACAACGTGTATTAAGATATGATGGTTTTGTTGCAACTGATGCCTGGAATTTAAGAACCCAAGCAACTGCTTGGATTAATGGGCTAGGAACAGGTGGAGCTGCAACGAATGAGCAAATAGCAGCGGCAATTAAAATGCCAATAGCTCAATATAATGGTCTGCAAAGTATTGTTGCTAATAACACGTATGCTGCAGCCATGGATTCTGAGTCTAAGGGTGATGAATTAGAATTAAATTTTAACCCTACTAATAATTGGACGGTTAGCGCCTCGGTCACTAAAACAGTAGCACTTAATACTGCTGTAGGATCTGCTGTTGATGATTATATAGCTCAGCGTATGCCAGTTTGGACAACCTTGGAAGACCCTCGGTTTACTAATACTACACAAACAATCAACGGTGTAACGACAGCGATTGCAGCAAATACGCTACCAGTAGGCGCTACGGGGCATCTGCTCTGGTGGAATATTATGGGTACACCTTTCAGTACGGTTGCTGGCTATAATTCGACAAACTCTGCTGCTACTAATTATGCTGCGAATGTGGATGCCCCTATGGCTGTGTTTCGTTCCATGATTGGTCGTCCACGTCCACAGATGCGTAAGTATACAACTAAATTTAATACAAGATACAATTTGGCGGGTATTTCAAATAATAGCATACTTAAAGCAATGAGTGTAGGTGGATCGTTTCGTTGGATGGATAAAGCAGCTATCGGTTATTACGGACTTGGTTATGATCCTTCGAAAGATCTTACTTTAGCTGCGAATAAAATTCTGCAATTAGATCCAAATAGGCCAATTTATTCGCCTGCTGAAGCCTACGTAGATTTGTTCACAAACTATAGAACTAAAATGTTTAATGATAAGATACGGGCTACGTTCCAGCTTAACGTTAAAAACGTAGGTGAAAACGGTGGTCGATTAGTTGCTACGAGTGCTTTCTTTGACGGTAGGGCTTCTACTTACCGCATTGTAGATCCGCGGCAGTTTGTTTTATCAGTGACGTTCGACTTATAACGTTTTTTCAAATTCTAGAATTCATTGCCGCACTCGAAAGGGTAGCGGCAATTTTTATTTCTACTGAATTTATAAAGGCGAATGACTTGCGAAGCGGTAAGATACATTTCAGACTAATTAACTAAAATGATTCCAAAGCAATCTACTTCTCTCATTCGCGAGGGAACTAAAGCTAAGTCGCAATGGAGCAACTGGCCACTTGGTGCAGTTTTTATATTCATTGCTGCTTTAACTTTTTTTGCGTACTTGCCAGCGATATCAGGCGATTTTCTTTGGGATGATGCAGGACATGTTACAAATGCTTTTTTGCAATCCTGGTCGGGATTAAGTCGTATTTGGTTTGAAATTGGTGCAACCCAACAATACTACCCGTTACTGCATACAGCATTTTGGATTGAACACAGGATCTGGGGAGACATGCCAGAAGGTTATCATCTTATAAATATTCTGTGGCATGTAATGTCCGCTACGTTACTCGTCGCCTTATTGCGACGCTTATCTATCCCTGGGGCACTCCTAGCAGGATTAATATTCGCACTTCATCCGGTGAGTGTTGAATCTGTTGCTTGGATATCAGAGCAAAAAAATACCCTATCAACTGTCTTTTATTTAGGATCAGCGCTCATTTGGCTTAATTTTCAGGAGGAAAGAAGTTTTGGGAGGTATAGTGCTGCGAGTCTATTCTTTATAGCAGCCCTATTAACCAAAAGTGTTACTGCAACGCTACCTATGGCTTTGCTTGTTATTGCTTGGAGGAAAAACGGAAAAATATCATGGCGTAATGATATACTTCTTCTGCTGCCTTGGATGTTACTTAGTATAGTAGCTGGTCTTACTACGAGTTGGTTTGAGACAACCCAAATCGGAGCAAAAAACGCTATTTCCAATTTAGATCTCATGTCGCATCTCGTGCTCGCTGGACGCATCATTTGGTTCTATATAGGTAAATTGCTTTGGCCTGTTAATTTAGTTTTTTTCTATCCTAAGTGGACGATAGATTCTTCGGTAGTATGGGAATGGATATACCCGGCTACACTCGCTGGGTTAGTTTTAATGGTCACCTTAAAGTATAAATCTAACCGTTCCTTACTTGCTGCGATTCTACTTTTCTGTGGTACACTTTTTCCTGCGCTAGGATTTATCAATGTATATCCATTTATTTTTTCTTATGTAGCGGATCACTTTCAGTATCAAGCGAGTCTATGGATGATTGCATTAATAGCAGCAAGTACTTGGCATGGCTTTACGTGTTTGTCTTGGGCTAGGTGGGTCAAGTTTGGTTGCTTAACTATAGTGATTGCTACGCTTGCTTGGCTTAGTTGGCACCAATGCGGTATGTACCGAAATTTACATAGTCTCTATGAGACAACACTAGAGAAAAACCCAGATAGTTGGGTTGCTAATCTTAACTTGGGTATTGTGCTCGATGAAGAAGGTGAGACGGAGAAAAGTTTGTCCTATCTAAAGAAGGCCTTGGCGCAAAAACCTGATTTTGTAGAAACACTCAATAGTTTAGGGAATGTACTAAACAAACTAGGGAGATCGGCTGAAGCGTTTCCACTTCTTGAGAAAGCAGTTCAATTACAGCCCAACTTTGCAGCTGCATATAATAGTTTAGGAGTATCCTTTATGGGACTAGGTCGTTCAGAAAAAGGCATTTCGGCTTTTGAGCGATCTATAGAGCTCGATTCGAAATGGGTACTTCCTCGTTTGAATTTAGGATGGGCTTTAGCTAACCAAGGGCATTTTGATTTGGCTGTAGAACAGTTTGAACAAGCACTCAAACTACAACCTAACTTGGCGGAAGCAGAGCTTAAATGGGGTTTGGTACTGGGTATGCAAGACAAGATCGATGCGGCACTGTATCACGTAAAACGAGCTGTTATTTTACAACCAAATGATGCGGAAATTCGATATACGCTTGGACGATTATTTATGCAACTTGGTCAGCGTGCGGCTGCAATGGATCAATTTGAGGAAACGTTGCGAATAGATCAAAATCATACAGGAGCCAGACAAGCGTTAACGGTACTGGAGCAGGCAGGATTAATAAAAAATAACTAGTTCAACACAATTAAGGATCTGTATTAATCCCAGCTGGATAAAACAATAGGGTTAGAAATGAAATTTATGATAATTATATGAAGATTATAAAATTAGTTATCACAGTCATGTATGCTATAGGCTCACTATGGGTTGCGGCAGAGCTTCAGGCTAATGCACCAATCGAAAATGTGGGTATGAAGGTACGATTAGATGTTAGTGGTGTGCAGTCGATCGACTACCGTTTTACTAATAATGCTAACTTGAAATCATGGAATGCCAGCTGGATTTGGATTAATCAAACTCCTTCGCCACGGACTGTCATGTTTCGCAAGACGGTGATTTTAGATGAAAAGATACAGAATGTAAAAGTATGGGTAACTGCAGATACAAAATTCCTATTGTATATAAATGGTAAGCTTGTTGCACGAGGCCCTGCGGATATTGGACGAGATTATACTGGAGGTAGCACGGAGCGTTGGTTTTATGATCAACGTGATTTAACGCCTTATTTTAAGAAAGGTATTAATGTAATATCTGCGGTAGTTTTTCAACAGTGGCCAATAACGTTTACTGTTTCACGAGGCCAACCCGGATTTTTATTTGAAGCAGAAATCGTCGATATTAAGGGTAATAAGAAGACGATTGGTTCTGACAAAAGTTGGCGAGCGTTTCCTGGGCGGCAATTTTTAAGTGATAAAAGTTGTGATCTTACTCGTGAGCCGGCTGGCTGGATGGAACCTCATTTTGACGACCAAAATTGGATTTCAGCAGATTTGATTAAAGATGTGTGGGAGCCGCTTATCCCTAGTGAAATTCCGCCACTTATGGAGGTTCAATATCCTGTTCGATATATTGAAGGATTACCGTATAATGGAGTCTACGATAAGAATGGTCACTTTAAGGTAGTATTTGACCGTGTACTTAGTGCTTATCCTATCGTTTCAGTAGAAGGTGGAGCTGGTGCAACTTTAAAAATACAGGCTCATCACAGTTATTCCTTCAAGCTCCGTGGTGGACATGAAATTCTAGAGCTACCCTTCATGGATGAAATAGCACCAGCATATACGGTAGAATTAAGTAATGTAATTGAGCCATTAAAAATAGAAAAAGCAGGAGCTATTTTTACTTCGCAGCCTGTAGAATATATCGGAGATTTTAAATGTAGTGATGAGCGATTAAATCAGATCTGGGATGTGTCTCGATGGGCCGTGCAGATAAATTTACAATCGCATCATCTCGATTCACCTAATCATCAAGAGCCGATTAGTGATCCAGGTGATTATCTCATAGAGTCTATGGTAAACTACTATGCTTTTGCTTTGCCATGGCTTACGCGACAGGACGTGCGTAAGTTCGCATGGATTTTAAAAAACGAAAATTACCATAACTTTCATACGAGCTATTCACTTGGATGGGTGCAAATGCTTATGGATTATTATGACTACACAGGGGATAAGTCGCTTGTTATTGAAATGGCGCCCTATGTCCACGAACTACTAGATACGTATGCATCCTGGCGGGGTAAAAATGGTCTTATATCAGAAGCTCCAAACTATATGTTCATGGATTGGGTTACGATCGGTGGCTATAATTGTCATCATCCTCCTGCAGTTATTGGCCAAGGGTATCTCACTGCTTTGTATTATCACGGTTTGGACATGGGTTCACGCATAGCTTTAATCGAAGGAGATTATGAGCGTATTAAGAAATACAATAAGCTTAGATCTGAAATTGCTCATTCCTTTAACTGTGAGCTTTGGGTCCCTGAGAAAAAACTGTTCCGCGATGGGAAGCCTTTTCAATCGTCGATAAAATCAGGTCGATGGATGCCTGCCGACAAGGATATTGAGACATATAGTCCTCACGTAAACTTACTAGCAGTGCTTTATGATCTTGCTCCTCAAGATAAACAGAGCGCTATTGTTGAAAACCTATTGGCTGAAAAACCGCTGAATACACAACCTTGGTTTATGCACTGGGTGTTTCAATCTATTAATCATGCAGGTTTATTTAATAAATACGGCACCGCACAAATGCGACGCTGGAATATTGTGCCAGATACACAGTCTTTTCGTGAAATGTGGAATAGTGGAGATTTGAGTCATGGATGGTGTTCAACGCCACTGGTTCAAATGTCTCAACGCATTTTAGGTGTTGAGCCTACTACACCAGGATTTAAGTCTCTAGTTATACGTCCACAGGTATGTGATTTAACTTGGGCAAAAGGCAAGGTTCCTACACCACAGGGAAATGTAGAAGTATCTTGGAAGTTACAGAACCAAAAAATACTTATCGAAGTGACAATTCCTAAAGAAACAGAGGCTGAAATCGTACTACCTAAAGAAATTCAACATATTACCGCCGGTCATTATTACTTTGAGTCGGCCTTGTGACATTAGAGCATATTTCACACATGAATTGATTTAGATTACGTAAACCTTGAGGGCTATTTTTAAATAGTAAAATTAAGATACGGTGACTTTAACGTTAATTTACCCCATGAAGAATTTTCAAAAAAAATGGTTTTTCTTTTTCGGTTTAGCTATAGCGAATTTATCTTTTGATGGGTGGTTTGCTAGCGCGTCAGAGATTGGCTATTCACAGCCATCTAGTCATGTCGTTATCATGCCGGCTCAGGTAGGGTTGCCTCCCTCTCCAATTTTTGATCCACGTAACTTCGGAGCTACAGGTGATGGGGTAACTCTTGATACTGCTGCAATACAAAAGGCTATCGATGCCTGCGCAGGAACAGGGGGCAGTGTAGTTTTATCTCCAGGAAATTATGTATCTAAACCGCTTACATTACGCGGTCACATGACATTTTTCTTAGAAAAAGGCGCAACGTTACTGGGTAGCACTAAATTAGCTGACTTTCCTGTTCTTTTAGCCGACAGTCTTAAAGGTCATTTTCTGAGTCGTAGTCTACTATACGCATATCAAGCAGACGATTTAAAGATAGATGGAGAAGGTGTTATTGATGGACGGTGTAAGTTAATGGATATGCCGACTGAATTGAGAAAAGGCGGAACAGAAAGACTGCGGCCATCGTTGATTCGTGTATTTAACAGTAAAAATGTCTCAATTCGAAATGTAACCTTTCGTAGACCCTGTATGTGGACACAGACTTATAGTGACTGTGAAAATCTTGTCATCGATCATGTTATAGTCGACGCTCCGCCAGATTGTCCGAATTTGGATGGTATGGATATTTGTGATTCATATAATGTCATTATCCGTAACTGTGATATAAGTTCAGAAGACGACTGTATTTGTCTCAAAAGCCATGATCTGCGTGGGCTAAAAAATGTACTGGTTGAAAACAACCGCGTTCATTCTTACAGAGCAAATGCTATTAAACTTGGAACAGCTACCAAGGGGCCAGTAACAGATGTTAGAATTATAAATAATCTTGTAACGTATGCAAAATATGGGGGTTTATGTATTGAATCCGTTGATGGTTCAAATGTAAGCAATGTTATCGTACGCAATTTGGACATTTATAGATCTCATGATCCACTATTCATACGTTTAGCAAATAGAAGTGGAAACGTTGGATCGCTCACTAATGTGACTATTGAAAATATGAGGGCTTATAAAACCAATTATGCTGATGATAATAATGCCCCAAACTTAACGTCTCCTTCAATGTGTACAATAACGGGAATTCCTAATGCTTTAGTTAAAAATATTCGCATCAAAAATTGTTATATCGAGATGCCTGGTGGCTTTACCAAAGCAACGCATTCACCCCAGGAAAAAGTAAAAGAATATCCACAATGTAATATGTTTGGTGTTGTTCCTGCGTACGGGTTATATGTACGGCATGCAGATGATGTAATTTTGGAAAACGTATATTTCGGTATTTATGCAAAAGACGTAAGGCCTTGGTTAAAAGCTGAAGATTCTACAGTAAAAGTACTCGGATCCAAAGATCTGCAAATAGTTAAGTCTGGTACAAAATAATAAATGAGATAACCCAAAGATACCAAAATTAGATTGGAAGATTTTACTTGCTGCTGTTTTACGATAAACAAAGCACTGGTTCGCGGGGTAGAGCTATAATTGTTTTCAGCGAATCTGTTAAATTTATTCTTATCTTAATTTTAAGACATTAATCTAGTCATGATATTAGAATGTAGTTCTAACAGAAAGAATCCAATTGTGGTTAAAAGTAGGCGTTGCTGGTGATAGTGTATAGTAACGAGAGATAGCTGATTGATAACCTAATCCTAAGATAAGTTTTGATCTTTTATTTAATATGATTCTTCCAACTATTATTCCAGTAGTGAGATACGTTTGAGATCTGTTAGTTCTATATCCTCCGATCCAATCAGTTCGATTTAACTCAAGTTCAGGCCAAAGCAAATTGCTTACATGGTATTGAGCTGTTACGTTTGTGATAATACTTCTTCCAGTACTACTGTGATCATATGTTGGCATACTATCCCCTAACGTGGCTTGTATATCGAAGTCATCCCATCCTTTACCTAGCGCAAGGGTTGGCGTAAATACATGGTTATGACTTGTGTAGACTAAAGCTCCGGTTGGTAGTCCATATTGAGCAAAAAGAGTCACTATATAGTTATCCTTTTTTTCATTAGAACTTAATAAACGATATTTAACAAGTATACCCGCCCAGTCGTTTAGACCTGATGCAGGCTTAACTCCTTGGCGAACTTGATAGGATGGTACAGGTATAATTATCTCTGTGTTTTCTGTAGGTATGAGCTCAAGGCCTTTTCCGTTATCGTAAATGTTTACTGTGCTGCCATTGCTTAATGATTGTCGATTCTGATCGTATCTGTACTCCTGTTCCAAGCGGGGTGTCGTCATAGCCAGGGGTGTGATCCATTTAGGCTGCGATTCTAAAGCAGTTTTAACGCGTCTATCCCAAGAGTTAAAATAATCACTAATCACTGTATCAAATGTAGAATTAGCAGATGCGTCCGGTATAAATACGACAAAGCTAATAAGTGTTAATATGAATAAAACAGTACTGTTTAATGATATCTGCTTAGACATATTTAATTAAGATAGCTTTTGATATACTCAGTCAAGTATAACGAAAAAGTGTTATTTCACTAAACTTGATATTTTTTTGCTATCTTTACTGATGACTTGCCTGCACTGCTTGTCCATTCGCAAGTAAGCCTTTAGTACAGCTTCACCTGTTTTGGTTAAGCTGGCTCCGCCGCCAGCTTTACCACCTCTATTACCTTGAACCAGAGGCTTAGTAAAAAAATCGTTTGTATCTCTAATTAAGGTCCATGCTCTATTGTATGACATAGACATAGCTTTTGCTGCTGTTCTTATGGATCCCGTCTCGGCTATTAATTTGAGAAGTTCGGCTTTTCCTGGTCCGAATACTTTATTGTTTCCGTTGTCTAAACGTAATCTTGGATCAAAACGAGGTGTATCAGACTTCATGACTCATCATTCAAAATTAATACAATTTTACAAATAGCTATTTAATACATCGTTTCATCATGCACTTTTGAATGTCCATCTAGTGAATGTTGTAATTTATATTAATATATCTACCTACTCATAGATATAATCCATAAGTAGATGTTTTATTAGAACTCTAGGCTAAATTGTTCAGGCTATATTATTCCGTTTTTTCAAGATCACGTATCCATATATTTCTAAATGCAACCGGATTGTGATGATCTTGTAGCTTAAGAGGAAGTTTTTCTGCGTGAGCTTTGTAATGCGGATTTTTCATACCCGTGGGTCCTAGAAGGGAGAAGTCATGTTGAACAAGTACTCCATTGTGGAATACAGTCATTCTGGCTGGCTTAATTAAAACACCATCTGGACCGAAACGAGGGGCGATCCATACGGCATCATATGTCTGCCATTCTCCTGGTTTTTTTGATGCATTAACTAATGGGGCATGCTCTAAATAGACCGCACCTGCTTGGCCGTTAACGTAAGTGGGATTATTGTATGAATCGAGTACTTGAAGTTCGTACATGCCCATAAATTTAATACCACTGTTTCCTCTTCCTTGTCCGGATCCTTTTACTTCAGCCGGTTCACGGAATTCAATATGAAGTTGTAAGTCTTTATATACTTTCTTTGTGCAAATATCTCCCGTGTTTGGGGATACAACTAATGCGCCATCCACTATTTTCCAGGGTGCTGGTTTATCTGGTGATTTTTCTAAGCACCAAGAATCTAGATTAGTACCATCAAAAAGCACTATTGCATCAGAAGGCACGCCTTTTTCGTTAGTTGTAACAACTGGTGGCACAGGCTTCCAGGAATCGGGCTGTTCGGCTGCATTTAATTTTACAGCTACGCAACTCATTGAGGTTAATACTAAAAGGGGTATTAGTTTCATCCTTAGAACTGTTATATAATTTAGAACTTAGGTCAATCTAGCCTATTGTGTAACTAGACTTAATACCTAACGTCTGCCTAAGTGATAGGACTATATATGCATTTTGCATGTAGATCTAAAATTACCCCTATGAAAAAATCGGCATTAATTATTTTTTGTTTAATAAGCTTATTATTGAGTGCTGTAGTAAGTCATGGAGAAGAAAGACCTCCTGCCGTACCATTAATTACACACAATCCTTATTTTAGTATATGGTCTATGGCTGATCATTTAACGGATCAGCAGACAAAACATTGGACAGAAGCATATCAGCCTTTGGTAGGTATTATACGCGTTGATGGTAAGTCCTATAGATATATGGGTACCAATCCACGTGGCCTTGAGGCAGCCCAACAACTCAGTGTTAAAGTTGAAGCTACCCATAGTTATTACACGTTTGAAGTTGGGGGGGCGCATCTTGATCTTAGTTTTTTTACTCCAGTATTTGCTCAAGACTTAGATCTCTTATCACGACCTGTTACCTATATAAGGTGGAATCTACGGTGTGTTGATGGTAAAACACATGACGTAGAGATACTTTTAGATATTGATGGAGTTGTATCAACTAATACAGACAACCAATTAGTTACGTGGGGTAAAACGCAAGCAAAAGGTCTTACGGTTCTTAACATAGGCAGCCGTGATCAATATGTTCTTAACCGATCAGGTGATGATTTGAGGATTGATTGGGGTTATTTGCATTTAGCAGTTCCTGAGACGCATCAATTTTCCTCAGCGTTATCTAATACTAATATTACTCGTTTCGTATCTACAGGAGATTTATCTAATGAAGACGACTTAGATATGCCAAAAACCCCTCGTGGGAAAGCTGCGCATCTTGGCGCAGCATTTCACGTAAAGCTAATGCCTGAAAAAACAGAAAGCAGGCATGTGCTTATAGCTTACACGGAAAATTACATGATTGAGTATCTAGGTCGTAAATTAAAACCATATTGGCAAAGAAACAACATTTCGACTCAAGCAATGCTGGCGCAAGCTGAGGCAGATTACTCAGCCCTCGAAGTACGGGGTGAGGAATATGACAAAACATTATCTCGTGATTTAGAAAAGATTGGTGGCAGCGGTTATCGTCAACTTTCAATTCTGGCATACCGTCAAACATTAGCAGCCCATGGATTAGCTGCAGATCTTAATGGTAATCCATTAAGTTTCCCCAAAGAAAATAATTCAAATGGGTGTATTAGTACAGTTGACGTTATATATCCATCTGCACCTTTTTATTTATTCTTTAATCCTTCACTACTGGAAGCTGAGGTTCGTCCTGTACTTGAATATGCGAGTCTGCCGCGCTGGAGCTTTAAATTCGCACCCCATGACCTTGGTACCTATCCACTAGCCAATGGGCAAGTGTATGGAGGTGGAGAGAATACTGAGTTAGATCAAATGCCTGTTGAAGAGAGTGGTAACTTATTAATTTTAGGAGCAGCACTTGGTCAGACTCAGAATAATTGGCATGTGGCGAAAGAATTTTGGCCACAATTTTCTACCTGGGCTAAATACGTTAGGGAAAAAGGCTTAGATCCTGAAAATCAATTGTGCACGGATGATTTTGCAGGACATTTAGCTCATAATGCCAATTTATCTCTTAAAGCTATAGAAGCTTTAGGTGCGTATGCTCTTATGGCTCGTGGATTAGGCTATGATTCAATTGCTGATGATTATATGGCTGCAGCTAAGGAAATGGCTGAAGCTTGGGAAGGTTTAGGTTTCGACAAAGATCATTATGCCTTAGCATTCGATAGACCAGGTACTTGGAGCCAGAAATATAATTTAGTCTGGGATAAAATACTTGGGCTTAATTTATTCTCAGATTCTATACGTAAAACTGAGGTTAAGTATTATTTAGGTCAGATAAATAAATACGGACTACCACTAGATAGTCGTAAAGATTACACTAAACTTGATTGGTCTATCTGGACAGCAACGCTTGCAGATAATCCGGATGACTTTATGAAACTAACCAATCCAATAACTGCTTGGCTAAATGAATCCATCTCTCGGGTTCCCTTGACTGATTGGTATGATACTAAAACTGGTAAAATGGTTGGGTTTAAAGCAAGGAGTGTAGTTGGCGGTGTCTATATCAAAGCACTCTCTGATCCTTCGCTTGCAGATATGTGGCGGAAAAAGTAATAGCTCAGTGATTATGCAACGGTAATTTAGTTTACTTTGTCGATAAAGTATTAGCTACTGCACCAAAAAAATCATAATCAGTTATGATCGCTTTACCTGTAGGTTTTGACTGGGCGCTCCAAACAACAATAACTATATTTTGCTTTGGATTTACATATATATGCTGCCCGAAAATACCTCGTGCTTCGAATGCGCTATGATGAATCAATCCATAGGAATGGGGTATAGGCCATAGCATATAGCCATAATCAACTGTTTTTGATCCCACTAATTTAGATGTTGTTGCATCCTGTAGCCAACCGTCTGGAAGGATACTTTCATTACCAATTTTACCGCCATTGAGTAAAAAAAGACCAAATCTTCCGTAATCTCGAAGAGTTGCAGATAGTCCACTACCTCCTATTTCTAGACCATTCGGTGATTCAAGCCACCATGTTGCATCTGACTGCATTCCGTACTTGGACCATATTTTTTCTGATAAATAGTCGGAAAGCGGTTTTTTGACTGCAGCTCTAAGTAAGGCGCCAGCTACTTGTGTTTCACCTGTACTGTAATTCCAAACGCTTCCTACAGGAGCAGCCTTTGGCAATGTAGTCATTAATCTTAATGTGCTGCCAGCTTCTTGAGATATTTGGGCATTTAAAAGATGGCGCCTGTCAGAGTTTGGGTCTGTGTATGTCTCATTCCATTTTACCCCTGATGCCATCTGTAATAAATTTCTAATTGTAACGCCGTCATATGCGCTACTCTGTAATTCCGGTAAGTAATTAACAATAGGTTCGTCTATACTTTTAATATAACCATCTTTAATTGCAGCTCCAATAAGTGTTGCTGTGATTGATTTAACCATAGACATAGACATCCATCTTGTCTTCTCGGTATTACCATTTTGATAAATTTCTTTTATAATTTCCCCATCCTTAATAATAAGTAGACCGGTTACGTGGTTAAGAGATAGGTAATCGTATAAATCATATTCTTTATCAGCAGACCTAAATTTAAGATTTAGCAGCGGTTTTTCACTTTCGGAAAGAGGGTAGATATAGTTACCGTGCTTGACTATATGGGTAGGAAATATTCGGTCGATATTTCTAAACGTGTTAATCTGTATGTCAGGTAATAAAGTGCCGTCGTATACTTCTTTTATACTACCTATTGGATTATCCGCACCAATTTCAGTTTTTGTGTCACAAAAGACAGTATTATAACCTAAGACTAAAAATACTATATATGAAAACCGTAAGAAATAAGTTGTATGTAAATTACTGTATTTTTTATTCATAAATTTTTTAAAGCGATCTATTTAGTTACTAGCTTATTATTCTAAAGGTATTGTATATAAATGTGAGAAAGGATGTACCTATGTATCGATCGATATTTATTTTTTGTTAAATAAATCGAATTTCTTAATTACTAAATTATGCTTACTGGATATGACTATACAAAATAATAATTCTAAGGCTCGGTATCAAAGCTGAGATGAGTAGATAATTATGTTATTCCCAATTAATGTATAATATACAAATTTTATATATAAATTCGATTCTCGCTTTATAAATAATCCCAAATAATTACCTAAATTTAAAAATCAATGATCGCAGCAGGAATTGATGTTGGGGATATTAACAAAGGTTTTCATGTAGCACTACTCAATGGAGAATTAGTGCGCACGTTTCATGTTCTAGGAATTAATGAATTAAAAATACTTTGCAAGGATGCGCATATTATAGCGATTGATGCTCCATGTGGGTGGGCGATAAAAAAATACTCTACAACAGGTAAATCACGACAGGCCGAGCGTGAGATGAAAAAAATTAGAAATATACAGTCTTTCTATACACCAATGCGCAGGAATGCATTGCTAAATACAAAAAAGTACTACGACTGGATGTTTAATGGGGAAAAACTATGGAACAGCTTAAGAAGTCATTTTAAGGATAATGATACTGCGCTCATTGAGACTTTTCCCCATGGCATTGCATGTTCTTTACAAGGTAGGATTCTCAGTGCTTCGAATAAGCGAAAAGACCGCAGTAAGCTGTTAAGAGAGCTTGGATATCGTTTTGATAAAAAGCACGCTATAGATGCCGTTGATTCGATCCTTTGTGCTCATATGGGTAAATTGTACTTAGCAAAGGACTATGAAACTTACGGCAATGACTTAGAAGGTCGGATTGTGCTTCCAGTATGGAAGCACAGTTCGTGATCTTGGAATGCTCGCTTTAAACCGGCAGTTTTCTAAGCAAATATTATAAATAATGCTTAATTTACAACTGAAGCGACTTTATCTTCTAATTCAACGCATACAACAGAAGCGATTGAATCTGGTGCTTGAGTAGGTAAGCGGAGATTGAGAGATGTGTTTACTTGTTTTACTTCAATAGCAGTATGGTCAGAGACTAAGTAAGCGCCTTTAACGTGGCTATTAAGTCCAGATACTTGAAATTCGCCATTTTTAGGCCATTTGAAAATGAGTAAATAAATTTTACCTTCCTTACTTGTTACACGGTAATCCCATGTAGGTTTAAAGACAGGATTACCTTTCTTGTCTTTTTCGGTTTTACTGTAATTGCCGTGGGGTTCTTTAAAAGGAGTAGCATGACTACCATAAATAGCTTCTCCATTTACTTTCATCCATTTACCTACTTCTGCTAAACGCACTAAGCTAGCTTCTGGAATTAATCCTTCACTTGTCGGTCCAACGTTAAGTAAGTAATTTCCTCCCTTACTTGCTATATCACAGAGGTTGCGAATTAGAGTTTCTGTTGATTTCCAGTTGTTGTCATCTCTTTTAAATCCCCAGGTGTTGTTCATGGTCATGCAGGTTTCCCAGTCGCGTCCAGGAAAGCCTTGAGGTGGAATAAATTGCTCTGGAGTTTCAGTGTCTCCCTTGTAGCCGCCGCCAAGGCGATTGTTTTGAATAATATCTGGGCGTAGTTGTTCTACAGCATCATATAGTTTTTTAGCGCGGTCATAGTTCATGTCGCGAGGCGTATCCCACCAAATTACGGATGGAAATTCGCCATAGTTTGAACAAATTTCTTTAACCTGTGGAACGGCTACTTTGTTGATATAGTCATCCATATCATGTTCTTGTGCTTTATCCCATGTGCCACCAGCTTCTGCTCCACCATTATTCCAATCTTGAGCCTGAGAATAGTAGAAACCTAATTTAATGCCATATTTGCGACATGCTTCCGCAAGCGGTTTTAGTATATCTTTGCCGTATGGTGTAGCATCTACAATATTCCATGGACTAGCTTTAGTAGCAAAATTTGCAAAACCGTCGTGGTGCTTAGCTGTTATGACGATATATTTCATACCGGCCTCTTTAGCTGCTTTAACCCAATTGTCCGGATTGTATTTTATTGGATTGTATTCCTTAGCGAATTGTTGGTACTCAGCCATTGGAATTTTACCACGGTTCATGATCCATTCGCCAATTCCTGCTACAGGTTTGTTGTGATAAAAACCTGCGGGTACCGAGTAGACTCCCCAATGTATAAATAGACCAAATTTTGCCTCTCTCCACCAATCCATACGTTTATCACGTTGTTCCTTTGACTCGACTTTATCAGGGGATTTTTCCTGGGCGTTTGAGATATTAATCGTTAGGCAGGCTGCCAGAATGAACAGGGCGATTTTTTTCATATGAATTTGGGGTACAAAGCGTATTAGGGTTAAAGCTTAAAATAATTAATAATAAAATATAATTATTTTAGTATATATATCTTATGTAAGCTTAGATTGTCTTACAATGAATTAAGTTAATGTAGTTATAATCTCTCAAGATATCTAATCCTGCAAATTAATGTGGGGTTCACCCGATAATACGTACACAGTTTAGGTATTAGTTATTTGGATAAGATAAATTTAGTTCGTAGTCGAGAGGACTCTTGCACCAAGTAATGCGAGTAACCCAAATGATTGGAATAGCCCAACCGACACGCGTTGTTATTCGGTATCTCGAGCTTTCTAAATGCAGTATTCGATCATGGCTCAACGTTTGTGTCTTAGATAACTTAAGCATGCGCTTATCTTTTACCTGTAACTCGAGTAGTACGGGTAAGATTTTCACGATTAAACATTCACTTAATTTCAAATGAAGGCGGATTAAGTCCTATACTAGTGTGCTACTCAAACGGGCTATTTTTTAATTGTATTAAATCCCATTTGTTTCCGTATAGGTCTACGAAAACTGCTACGGTTCCATAGTCTTCATGGCGTGGTTCTTCGTTAAAGTGGACTCCCTTACTAAGGTAGTCCTTGTAGTCTCTATCAAAGTTATCCGTATACAGAAACAGTAACACACGGCCACCTGCTTGGCACCCAATCGATTGCGTTTCCTTAGCGTTTTTCGCTTTTGAAAGTATCAATGAAAATCCGTTTGAATCCTTAGGGGCTATTGCTACCCATCTACGACCGTTTAGCTGAAGTGTGTCTTCTTTAACAACGAAAGATAGTTTTGTCGTGTAGTAGTTGATTGCTTCATCGTAATCAGAAACAAGTAGGTTAAGTGCTCCTATGGATTGCATGTAGTAATTTCATCTTATCTATAGATGTAAGTAGTACACAGCAACCCTTACAGCACTCAGCATCCTTTAGGCGACTGCCAAGAAACGGATTAGGTAGGTAAAATGATTACAACTAGTATCTAAATTGGCGCCGAGTAGAGGTGCCGAATCACCTACGTGCGCATGTATAGACTACTAGCAGCTTTTCATCGACCTAAGTAAAGATCACGATTATTTCAAGTTGTCGTTCAACTGCTGATGTAATCAATGCTGATTGATTGAAACTTTCGTAGCTTAGCCCTTTAGTAAATTCCATTACTTTATCACAAGCAATTTTGGCATCTAAGATCCTTGTTTTTATATCAGGCTGCATATACTTGTATTTTTTCGCTCTCGATGCGGCTTATTAAATAGGGATTTTTAAGTGAGCGAGTGGTGAGTAAATCAACTTTGCGACCAAGTAATTTTTCAAGACCTTCTGCTAGGCCAAGATATCTATCTGAGTAACCAGGTTTTAGGGTATTGCTAAATTCAACTAAGAAATCAAAATCACTTGTATTAGGATCAAAGTCCTCACGTGTGGCAGACCCAAATATAGCAAGGCTTGTTACTTCAAACTTAAGACATAGTGCAGTGATTTGCTCTTTAGGAATTAAGACTGCTTTAGCCATATATTCACGTTATCAATTTTTTTTAGCCCTGCAAGTACCTATAATTGTACATATCCCATCCCTCCCAAAATAAACTATCAGTGTGCTTTTAGATGTTATAATCAATACTTTATAGAGATAACCTGAATCTCATGCATATCAGTCTTAGGCGGTTCCCACTGCAGTAATCCTGGTTTCACCCAAGAAACACCTTCACAATGTGGATTCAACTTACCACCACAAAAGCTCATAAATGATTTTAAGTATATGTAACGCGCTCTCTGAGATACTGGATGTTCCAGTTCTTCAATAAATGCTGTGAGTTCAGTTGATGTAAGCTCAGATACTAATCGTTTACCGAAGCGCGCTTTTAATTCCCTAACTAATCTTCTATAGTCTTTTTCTGTGTAGTGACTAAGTTGTCGTTTGAGCTGTTTCGTGATAAACAAGTCACAAGCAGTCTCAACGGTTGGAATATTTTTCGTTTCGTTAATGACCTTAATATGAGTAGCAACCGCGTTCATCATCTCATGCGGATCTGCTATCTTTGCTTGTTGGATCATTCCTGCACTGTATTCAGCTGCTTTAAGCCAGTTCCCTTCAAGTGTCGTTGCTTGTACTTTCAAGTTTAAGTTCAGTGCTGACCTCTGCTGTTCAAGGAGTGCGTGATATTCCTTAATCTTTACTTCATCCCTCGAATTTATCGCTACCCAGCTATTATTCGATTTTACCATCATCACCCACAGTCCACGCTTCTCTGCGTAGTAGGGTACGTTGATCTTCGTGATCGTTCCTGTTATTTGCTTAAATTCTCGTGCCATACATACAGTATCGCACTAACGCTGCTGAGTGCTACTGGTAAAGGTATGGAAAGTACTGGGAAAGTGGGTATTTCTTGTGTATCTAATAAAAAACTACCGTTATCGAGCTTTATCAATATCAAGGAGATATAGAACAGGGGAGATATCGCTACCATGCGAATAGAGCAGGAGAGACTGGTAGAACGCAGGTGGGTATCAATCCAACACGTGGTGTGACTGCTAAATACCCTGTATCTCTTCGAGATGAACAGGTTAGAGTAGTAGTATGAGAGGATGGGCGAGATGAAACAGCTATGAAGAAGCGATTGCGGTAAAACTACGTAAAGAATGACGTGATTGACGAGGGAGTAGGGGTGTGTGATGGTTGAGATTATGAAGATATTTATAACTGTAATATCAGTCGTTCTATTACTAAGCGGTTGTGCAAAAAAAGAAGAAATCGATATTTTGCAAAAGCGAGTAACTGATTTAGATCAAAAGTTTGATGCATTAAGTATTAGCTTAAATAAACAAAACCAAATTATAAATAATGATCACCTGTATTATGCAGATATTAATAAGTCATTAAAAGATTTGCAGACAGAAATGATAGCTAATCAAAAAGCTCAAATCAAAAATGAAATCTTGAATGA
>Ga0208742_1000106_pt1 | contig 34886 bp, 39 predicted proteins | sample CryBogCBH28Sep08_FD_184601 | JGI IMG/M metagenome (GOLD analysis project Ga0208742, IMG submission 184601) | Freshwater microbial communities from Crystal Bog, Wisconsin, USA - CBH28Sep08 (SPAdes) (version 2) | ecosystem: Environmental > Aquatic > Freshwater > Lake | place: Crystal Bog... | reverse complement strand
TCGCTCGGGGGCAAGGACTCGAACCCTGAATAACTGGACCAGAACCAGTTGTGTTGCCAATTACACCACCCCCGAAGGGCTTGGTAATTCTAACCGAGGCTGACCCTCGCTCGCCAGACGAGCCTTAGAGGTGGGCCGAGGTGGTCCATTTACTGAGTGTTCCAAAGCCCACAATGCGTCCCACCGCGACGTCCAAGGTCTCTTTGAGGTAGTAGTGCCAGAGGGACGCCTTGATGGTGGTTGAGCTCAATACCGGTGACGGTTCGGGCGACAGCCCCTGCGCCGAGGCGATCGCCATGGCCCGGAATTCGTGGAAGGGGTCGGTGACCGTGATCACGCGCACGAGGCCGTGCTGCTCCATCGCCGGTATGACCGAAGCGATGTTCTGCCAGGTGTCGTCACCGGCGCCGATGATGATTCGCGAGGCGGGGACCCCGTGTTGTTCAAGATAGGTGGCCGAGACACCGGCCTCGGTGTAGACATCGCCGGGGCGACGCCCACCCGTGACGACTACCCACGGTGCGCGGTGGGCGTCATAGACGGCGAGGGCCTCGTCAAGGCGCGCCTTCAGGACGGGGGAGGGCACGCCATTGTCTTCGGTGGTGCCAAAGACCACAATGGCCTGCGCGGTACCCGTCGAGTGCTCGTGGCTGGTCATCCAGATTTGCGCAAAGGTGAAGGCGAGGTAGAGCACTACCAATGTCACTAACGCGCTCAGCAGTTTGAGCACGATACGAATCGGCGCAAAAATCAGCCGGAACAACGAGCGAGCGCCTCAGTGAGTCGTTGGATGGTGCGCTCACGGCCGAGCACTTCGAGTGACTCAAACAGCGGTGGTCCCACCAGGGCACCGGTGACTGCGCAGCGGATGGGCGCCTGCGCCTTACGCAGGTTCAGGCCCATGGCCTCACCGAGTTCGAGAGTGGCTTCGTGGAGCGCCGTGGCGTTCCAGTCAGTGGCCGCGAATCGCTCGACCGCCGTGGCGAGGAGCGCCTGGGCGAGGGGGTCATTGCGAACCGCTTTGTCGAAGTCGGCGTCAACGAAGGGCGCCGCGTCGAGGAAGAAGAAGGCCACCATGGGCACGGCTTCACTCAACAGGGCGATGCGCTCTTGGATCAGCGGGGCGACGCGTGCGAACAGGGCCTCGTCGAACTGCGCCGGGGTCCACGGCACCGTCCGGTCGGTGGGCTGCCAGTCGCAGTCCCACGGGCGCACCCAGGGCGCAACGGCCGTTAGGAAGTCCGTGGGGCTCATTGCACGGATGTAGTCACCGTTGAAGGCGCGCAGCTTCTTGACGTCAAAGAACGCCGGGGAGTGCGAGACGTCCTCGAGTCGGAACTGTTCGATCAGTGTGCTGCGTGGGACAATCTCGTCCTCGCCACGGGGACTCCACCCCATGAGGGCCAGGTAGTTCACGAAGGCCTCGGGAAGGTAGCCCTCGTCGCGGTACGACTCAGTCGCGACCGGGTCCTTGCGCTTGGAGAGCTTCTTGCGCTGTTCGTTGACGAGCAACGGCAGGTGGGCGTAGGTCGGCAGCGGCACTTCATCGCCGGTCACGGCGTTCAGCGCCGACCACAGCAGCATCTGCTTAGGCGCGTTGGGGAGGTGCTCCTCACCACGGATCACGTGGGTGATGCGGTCGTGGCGGTCGTCGGTGACGTTCGCCAGGGCGTAGAGCACGGCACCCGAGGACTTGGCGACCACGAAGTCGTCAATCACGCTGTTCTGGAACTCCACCTGGCCGCGAATCAAGTCCGGCACCACGGTCGCACCCTCACGGGGCGTCGCAAAACGGAGGGCGGTGCGCTCACCTGCACTGAGCTGACGGTCGCGGCAAAAGCCGTCGTAGCCGGGGGTCTTGTTGTCACCCTTACGAGCGGCAACGTCATCACCGGTGCAGTCGCAGTAGTAGAGGTAGCCCGCCTCGAGCAACAGGCGCGTGGCCTCCCGGTGAGCGGGGGTGTTGTCGCTCTGACGGAAGGGGCCTTCGTCGCAGTTGAGGCCGAGCCAGGACATTGCACTCACGATGCCGTCCACCCACTCCTCACGGTTTCGTTCCTCGTCGGTGTCTTCGATACGCAGGATGAAAATACCGTCAGGCGACTGACGGGCGATGAGCCAGTTAAAGAGAGCTGAGCGCGCGGAACCCACGTGGAAATAGCCAGTGGGCGATGGCGCGAAGCGGACGCGAGGTCCCGTCATTCGTCACTCCTCGAAGCGAGCGGCCAACTCGGCGTGCCGCAATCCTTCACGCCTCCACCTTAGTATTTAGGGTGCTCGCCGCGATGGCCGGCCCTGGCAAAGGACAACGATGAAGACACGCGCTATTGGATCACTGCAGGCCTCGGAAGTCGGTGTCGGATGCAACAACTTTGGTGGTCGCCTCGACCAGCACCAGACCAACGAAGTGGTGCTCGCCGCGCTCGACAACGGCATTAACTTCTTCGACACCGCCGACATGTACGGGGACTGGCAGTCCGAAGTGATGCTCGGGTACGCGCTCGGCAACCGCCGCAGCGAAGCCGTCATCGCCACCAAGTTCGGCTTCACCCGTGACCTGAGCGACTTTGACGGATCGGCCAAGCGCGTCAAGGAGGCCTGCGAGGACTCATTGGGCCGCCTCGGCACTGACTACATCGACCTCTACCAGTACCACTTTCCCGCGGCCAACGCGCCCATTGAAGAGACGCTGGGCGCCATGCAGGAGCTCGTTGCCGAGGGCAAAGTACGAGAAATTGGTTGCTCGAACTTCAGCGCCGACCAACTGCGTGCTGCTCACGCCGCCGCCGGATCGGGCCCGCGCTTCGTTTCCATGCAGGGCCAGTTCTCGCTGCTCTACCGTTCGCCGGAAACTGATGGCGTGCTGGACGTGTGCCGAGAGTTGGGAATTTCCTTCTTGCCCTACTACCCACTGGCCAACGGGCTCTTGACGGGCAAGATTCGTCCCGGGGCACCCCTGCCGGAGGGCACGCGCTTGTCGCTGATGCCACCGGAGCGCGCGGCACACTGGACCGGCGAATCGTTGATGCAGCGCGTCGGTGCCCTGCTCGAGGTCGCGGACGAGATGGAGCGACCACTGCTGACGCTGGCCTTCTCGTGGCTGCTCGACCACCCGGAAGTGGCCTCAGTCATTGCTGGTGCGTCGAACGCGACCCAGATTGCGGCGAACGCGGCGGCGGCCATCAGCCTGACACCCGACCAGCGTGCGACGCTTGATCGGGTGTCGGCCGACGCGTAGTTAGTTGGCCTTGACGGCGGCGACCAACTTGGTCACCGTGTCCTTGGCGTCACCGAAGACCAACGTGGTCTTGGGGTTGTAGAGCAACTCGTTTTCAATACCAGCGAAGCCTGGGCGCATCGAACGCTTGAGGAAGATGACGTTCTCGGCGAGGTCCGCGTGGATGATGGGCATGCCGTAGATGGGCGAGCCCTTGTCGTCCGAGGCGGCGGGGTTGACGGTGTCGTTGGCACCCACCACGAGGGCGATGTCGGCCGTCTGGAGTTCGGAGTTGGCCTCGTCGAGTTCCTTGAGCTGCTCGTAGGGAACGTTGGCCTCAGCGAGGAGGACGTTCATGTGGCCAGGCATACGACCGGCCACCGGGTGAATGGCGTAGAAGACCTCGATGCCCTTGGCTTCGAGTTCCTCGGCCAGTTCGCGCAGGACGTGCTGGGCCTGGGCAACGGCGAGACCGTATCCCGGGATGATGGCCACGCGCGAGGCGAGGCTCATCAAGACGCCGGCGTCCTCTGGGGTGCCAGATCGAACGGGGCGCTGGTCAGCGCCACCACTCGCACTTGATGCCGCCGCGGCACCGAAGGCGGAGAACAGAATGTTGCCGAGTGAGCGACCCATGGCCTTGCTCATCAGTCGGGTCAGCAAGATACCGGAGGCGCCGACCAGGGTGCCGGCGATAATTAGCAGGTTCGAACCCAGGGTGAAGCCGGACGCGGCCACGGCCAGACCGGTGAAGGAGTTCAGCAGCGAGATCAGCACCGGAACGTCAGCACCACCAATGGGCAAGACGAAGGCGATACCCAACGCGAACGAGAGCGCGAGCAGATACCAGAGCAGCGACGTCTGACCATTGACCAGAATCGTGATGATGAGGCCCAGGCCACCGAGTCCCAGTAGGGCGTTGATGAACTGCTGTCCCGGGTAGGTGACGGGGCGGCCGGTCATCAGCTCCTGCAACTTGGCGTAGGCAATGGCCGATCCGGAGAACGAGACGGTACCGATGAGGACACCGAGCAAGACTTCCAGGGTGACGTACGTCGCCGGGTGGCTGGCGTGAATGTGGGTGAACTCGGTAATGGACACGAGGGCCGCCGCACCACCACCCACACCGTTGAAAATCGCGACCAACTGGGGCATCGCCGTCATGCGAACGAACCGCGCGGCGGGGACGGCCACCAAGAGGCCAATCACCATACCGAGGATCATCAAGTTGACGTGCCGCAGGCCGTGACCATTGACGCGGGTGAAGAACGTGGCACCAATCGCCACGGCCATGCCGACCGCGGCCACAATGTTGCCGAGTCGGGCGCGCTTGGGTGAGCCCAAGGCCTTCAGGGCGATGATGAACGTCGTCGCCGAGAAGAGGTAGAGCAAGTCAATAAGTGTGGTGCGACTCATGAGGCCACCTCGTCCTTCTTCGGCGCCTTGGCCTTGGGCTTGAACATTTCGAGCATGCGGTCAGTGACGACAAAGCCACCAACGACGTTGAGGGTGGCGAGGATTACCGCGAGGAATCCCAGTACCTCTTCGAGGTTGGTCGTGGCCGAGCCGAGAACGACCATGGCGCCGACCAGGATGACGCCGTGAATCGCGTTGGAACCACTCATCAGGGGCGTGTGCAAGATGCTGGGCACCTTGGCAATGATTTCAATGCCGACGAAGATGCTGAGCATCAACACGATGGCGTACTGCAGGAGCATGTTTCCCATTAGTTCTCTTCCTTTACGGGGTTCAGATTGACGACCGGACGCTGCAGCTTTTCGGCCGTGGGGGCGTGCGTGATGTTGCCCTCATGGGCCACGGTGACGCCACGAACGACTTCGTCAGAGAAGTCGGGGGCCAGGGTGCCGTTGACACCAAAGAGGCCGAGGAGTTTCACGACGTTGTTTGCGTACATGAAGCTCGCGTGGGCGCCCATCTGCGCCGGCGGGTTCGACAGACCAACCACGCGCACACCGTTGCGCTCGACGACTTCGCCGGCCTTGGTGAGTTCGCAGTTACCGCCACCATCGGCGGCCATGTCGATGACGATGGCGCCTTCCGCCATGGCGTCAACCATGGCCTCGGTCAGCAGGATTGGTGCCTTGCGTCCGGGGACGGCCGCCGTCGTGATGACAATGTCGGCATTGGCGACTTCCGAAAGCAGGGCGGCCTGCTGTGCGGCGCGCTCGTCGTCAGTCAGCTCGCGGGCGTAGCCACCGGCGGCGTCAGCGGTGACGCCAAGGGTGACGAACACGGCACCAGCCGATTCGGCCTCTTCCTTGGCGGCGGTGCGCACGTCGTAGGCGCGCACCTTGGCGCCGAGGCGCTTCGCGGTGGCGATGGCCTGGAGGCCGGCAACACCGACACCCATCACCAGCACCTTGGCGGGACGGATCGTGCCCGCGGCCGTGGTCAGCAGTGGGAAGAAGCGGTCGAAGTAGGTGGCGCCGGCGAGCGCGGCGCGGTATCCCGAGACCGTGGCCTGCGACGACAACGCGTCCATGTACTGGGCGCGCGAAATACGGGGCAACAGGTCGAACGAGCAAATGGTGAGCTTGCGTTCGTTCATCGCCTCGACGACGTCACTGGCCAACAGGGGCGAGAGGAAGGAGAGGTGCAGTGAGCCCACGGGGAGCGCGGCTACTTCGTCCAAGGTCGGTGGGTTGACCCGGAGGTTCACGTCACCGGCGGGCGACGCCACGATGGTCGCACCCGCGGCCGCGTACGCATCGTCGCTGTAGTGGGCGGCAACGCCGGCGCCTTGCTGCACGTCAACGCTCCACCCATCCTTGATGAGGCTTTTGACGGCGTCAGGGGTGAGGGCCACGCGAGTTTCGCCAGGGCGAGACTCTTTGTAAAGGGCAATCTTCATTGTCGGATTTTATCAGTCATAGGCGCCATCTCTTTGCCGTATCTAAGAAATGCCACGTCTTCGTCTGTGAGGCCAGCGTGGTGGGCTAAAACGGAAGGCATGGACGAAGCAATTGTGCTCGTGGCATCACCAGTGGGCCAGTGGGGCGTTATTGGGAGCTCGCTCGGCGTAAGCCAGATCACGATGCCGAACCAGCCGCTGTTCGCAACGTCCGGGCACATTCCTCGTGTTGTTGCCACTGCCGCCACGCAGCTCGAGCAGTACTTTGCCGGAAAACGGCGTACCTTCGACGTCTCTTTGGCGCCTCACACCGCCACTACCTTTCAGCAGCGGTGCTGGGAAGCACTTCAGACAATTCCCTATGGAGAAGTGGCGACCTACGCCGACGTGGCCCGGATGGTGGGGCGCCCACTAGCGGCCAGGGCAGTGGGGAACGCGAATCACGCCAATCCGTGGCCAATTATTGTTCCGTGCCACCGAGTCGTCGCCTCAACCTCAATGGGTGGCTACGGCGGTGGGGTGGATGTGAAGCAGTGGCTCCTCGAACTCGAGGGCGTCCGCTACAGCAAGTAGAGGTCGCCGCCGCGCTCTTCCACGGTGAACTCGGTGAGGCCGTGAGGCGCGGGGCCGTTGATCACATCACCATTGCTGACCTGAAACTGCGAGCCGTGGCAGGGGCAGACCATCAACGATGAGCCCTGCGACCAGCCCACGGTGCAGCCGTTGTGGGGGCACACAGTGTCAAAGGCGCGCCAGGATCCGTCGGCGAGGTGAAAGACAATGCCGGGGTCGCCCGTGGAGGGCAGGCTCTGGATCACAGCGGCGGAGCCGAGTGGAACGGCGCTGGCCTTGCCAATCAAGGTGCCGGCACCTGCGGCCGTGGTCGACGTGGTGGCGCCGGTGGTCCCTGTGGTGCCCACAGTGTTGGTCGTGGTGCTTGATGATGCGCCACCGACCATCTTGCCCAGCGCGGCCACGGTGCCACCGAGAAGAAGGGTTGCGGTGCCCAACGCACCGGCCGTGGCGCCAGCGACGACCACACGACGACGGTCCACGGCAGTGATGGCTACGGGCGTGGCGATCGGGGCAACGGTTCCTACCAACACCGGGCACGTGGTGGCGTTACACGGACCGGCGAGGGTCGCGCAGGTGCCACGATCGAACTTGCCGCAGAGCTCCTGCACTTGTGCGAATGGCAGGGCGACCAGTTCTTCGACGGGGACGCTGCGCTTGGTGCGAAGAACTCGATCGAGGTAGCCGTCAAGCGAGAGCTGGCGTCCGCCGGGGGCAATGGTGAAGGGGAGCCAGGCAAAGAAGAAGACGATGTCGGCACCCGTGAAGTACGGCGACGAGTGGAAGCTGACCGTTAGGAACAGGCTGAATGACAGCAGGGCGCCGCCGATTGCGGCGAGACGCGAGCAGAAGCCCAGCAAGGTGCCGAGTCCGATGGCGATTTCGCAATAGGCGATGATCATGCCAATGAGGCCGGCGTAGGGGAGCAGCGGGTGGAGCAACGCGTGAATCGGGCTGAACCGCTCCGCACCCGCGAGCTGGTGCTGGATAGAAATGGGTGCCGAAGCAATGAAGAAGTTGGGATTGGCGAGCTTCTGGAGGCCGGCGTACGCGAACGTGAAGCCGAGGAAGGCGCGCAGCGGAAGGAGCGACCACTCCGACAGGGTTGCCGCACGATAGGGACGGCGGAGATTGAGCTTCGGCAGACGAGGGGCCCAGGGCATTTTGGTGGCGGACATTCCCTCATCTTAAGGAGGTTCGTACGGAGGCCGATTGATGCCTCACGAAATTCTTAGAGAAAGGCGAAAGCGGTTCGACGTGGCAGCGTCACCCCGCGCTGGTGGGCCAAGATAGGGGGATGATGACTGCGTCCATAATTACCTCGCTCGTGAATGCGTTGCATCACTTGCCCTCGACCATGGTCTACGTCGTCGTCGCACTCCTCGTTTTTGGTGAAGCGGCATTGTTTGTGGGGTTTGTCATCCCCGGTGAGACCACCGTGCTGGTGGCCGGCGTTATCGCCAGCCAGGGGAGCATCAACATTGTTGCCCTCTGCGCGCTGGTAGTCGGTGCCGCCGTTGTTGGTGACACGGTCGGCTACATCATTGGCCGTGAATACGGTCCGCGACTTCTCGCGCTGCGGCCGCTGCAGCGCCACCGTGGCGAACTTGATCGGGCGCTGGAACAGTTGCAGCACCGGGGCGCTCGCTACGTGTTCCTCGGGCGATTCACCGCTTTTCTTCGGGCCGTGATGCCCGGCCTCGCTGGCATGAGTCGGCTCCACTACCGCCGCTTCCTCATTGCTAATGCCGCCGGCGCATTGGTGTGGGGAGTCGGGTGCTCCCTCTTGGGCTACGGCGCCGGAACGCAGTTGAGTCGCATTGAGCACTACGTCAGCTACTTCAGTTGGTTCTTGCTCGTCTTGGTTGTCGGGGCCGCGCTAGCGCTTTGGCTACGGCACCGACGGAACGTCGCGCGGCGCTAAGAAGCCGGTACCCACTGCGACCCCTCGCGGGTCAACAGAGCGTTTGCCGCCGCCAAGGGTCCCATACCTGCAACGAGAGCGACGGACGGGGGCAGGGCCGACTGATCATCTCGGAGCAATCCGGCGACTCGGGCACGTGCGGCGATTGCGGTCAAGCGTTCCGTGGACGCTGCGGCATCCAGTGCCGCGTTGGAACGCCACGGCGGACCGTCAGCCCTAAGGAACCCCTTTTCGAGGGTCGATGCCGTAGGAAGGACGCTGATTGACTGCACCTGTTCGCAATAGGGGGCGAGCGTTTCGAGGTATCGCAAAGTGACCGACTCCGTCCACGGCCAGAGCCACGGCTCCAGACCGAGCCACGCCGGCCACGCCCCATCGCAACTCCCAACCTGCACGACGAGGCCCGCGTCGGTCGCGTAGGTGAAGGCACGCTGGTAGCGAGCGAAGGCTTCGTGATCGAAGCTGCCGTCGTGGGGCTCGAGCCGCGCCCACGACAGATTGAACTGCAGGTGAGTGACGCCGGCGATGGCCGCGGCGTCAATGAGCGATTCGTAGTGGTGCCACAGATTGAGCGCCTCACCAGGTGCGGTGACGTAGCCCAGGGCAATGGCGGGGTTGAAACAGGTGGCCGGTTGGAATCGTCCGTCAAGTCCACCCTCAGTTGCGTAGGCGTTTAGGGAGGCGACGAGGGGCTCGCGGGAAGTCACCTTGGTAGTTTCCCACGTTCCGCGAATGGGGAAGCGGTCTCAGGGGCCGATGGTCGTAGTCTGGGCGTTGTCACTACCACATGCCTCGAGGAGCTCCCATGTTGCACGTTGCATCACTCAGCACCGTCATTCGACTGTCGCTGCACGTTCTGGCGGCGTGCGTCTGGCTGGGCGGTCAACTCACCATGGGCGCGCTGATGCCGACCGCGCGGACCCTCGGCGACGGTGCGCCGAAGAAGCTGGCGGTGGCCTTTGGGCGCCTGAGCTGGCCCGCCTTTTGGGTCCTGATTGCTACCGGATTCTGGAACTACGCCGCGGTGCACGGCGAACAGGCCACCTCGGCGTGGAACACTGTTTTTGGGGTCAAAATGCTGTGCGTGATCGCGGCGGGCGTCGCCAGCGCGGTGCACGTCAAGGCCCCCACGCCTCGCGTTCGTGGCCTGTCGGCCGCGGTGGCCCTACTGGCCACCTTGGCCACCCTGGTGCTCGGTATCGCGTTAGCGGGATGACGATCCCGGAGTCACGCCCCAAGGGGATGTGAGTACGATGGAAACGAGCAAAAGGAGCACCCGTCATGCTTGGTGAAATTTTCGGACCGGACCTGATTATCGTTCTCGTCGTCCTGGTGGTCCTGATGTTTGGCGGCCCGCGCTTGGCTCGCAATCTCGGCCAGGCCAAGAAGGAGTTCGAGAAGTCGGTTAAGACCTCGGACAAGGCGGCGGACAAGCCCGCGGAATCCGCTGACGAAACGACCGAAAACTAGGTCGTCGCACCCTCGTTCGGCACTATTGCCGAGAGGCATAGCCACTATCCAATCACTACCGGAATCTTCCGGATGGCTGAAAATGTTTGTTGGCTAATGTAATGAACGTGCACAAATCAGCCCTGTCCCCTCAGGGTGCCAAGGAACCCCGAAGCGGTCTTCGTCGACTGCGCCGATTCCTTGCGCTCCCCGTTGCCGCGCTCGTTCTATCCGGTTGCAATACCAAGTCATTGCCAGGTTTCGGCGTAAGCCCCGGCGACACCACCTTGTCGCACTCGGTGTACCACCTGTGGCAGTGGTTCTCGGTCGGTGCCGTTCTCGTGGGCGCACTGGTCCTTGCCCTGATGGCGTGGAGCATTGTTCGCCACCGTCGTCGCAGTGATGACGCCATTCCGGCCCAGACGCAGTACCACCTGCCACTCGAAATCATCTACACGGTCGTCCCGATCATCATCGTTTTCGTGCTGTTCGCCGCGACATTGGTCGTTGAAAACAAGGAAGTCGCCCTTCCGAAGACCAACGTCAACATTGAGGTCAACGCCTTCCAGTGGGGTTGGGAGTTCCTGTACCCCGGCTCGAACGCGGTAGTTGTCGGTCAGACAACGCAGACGCCAGTGATGGTGATGCCGTCGAACGAAAACGTGCACATCACGTTGACGTCGTCAGACGTGATCCACGGCTTCTACGTGCACGACTTCAACTTCTCGCGCTACGCCCAGCCAGGTGTGTACAACCAGTTCAACCTGCGGGCCCAGGCCAACGGCACCTTCTTCGGTCAGTGCACCCAGCTGTGTGGCATGTACCACTCGTTGATGTACTTCAAGGTCAAGGTCGTGAGCCCAGCTGACTACCAGACCTGGCTGAATAGTTTCAACACGCCCGCTGATGCGAAGGCTGCGACCGCGGCTCAGACCGCGCTCAACCAAGAGCTGTCAACGGGAATTGCAACCAAGCAGGCAAACACGAATTTTGGAGGCTGATTATGACTGACGCACTTCTCACGACGCACGAGACATCGGACCACGGGCACGAGGGCCACGACGATCACCACGGCCCCAGTGGTCTCCTCAAGTGGTTGACGACGACTGACCACAAGATCATTGGTCTGTCCTACACCGTTACCGCGGTGGTGTTGTTCGTCATCGGTGGTCTGTTTGCCGAAATCATTCGACTGCAGCTGGCGTCGCCCAACGGCACTTTGGTGAGCCTCGCGCAGTACAACGAGCTGTTCACCATGCACGGTTCGGTCATGATTTACCTGTTCGTCGGCCCCTTCGCCTTCGGCGCATTGGCCAACATCATCGTGCCGATTCAAATTGGTGCGCCGGACATGGCCTTCCCGCGACTGAACGCGTTGTCGTACTGGCTCTACTTGGGTGGCGCCATCACCATGCTCTCGGGCTTCTTTACGGCTGGCGGCGCGGCGAACTTCGGTTGGGTCGGCTACGCCCCGCTCTCGAGCTCGCTGAACACCCCCGGCGCCGGTGCTGACCTCTGGATCGGTGGTCTGTTGCTGACCGGCTTCTCGGCCATCTTCACTGGTGTCAACCTGTGTGCGACGGTCTTCTACCTTCGTGCACCGGGTATGACGATGTTCCGCATGCCGATCTTCACGTGGAACCTGTTGGTGACGGCAATTTTGATCCTGCTGGCCTTCCCCGTGCTGACCGCGGGACTCATCATGCTCTACGCCGACCGCCACTTCGGAACGCACATCTTCACCAATAGCGGTGGTGGTGTGCCGGTGCTGTGGCAGAACATTTTCTGGTTCTGGGGACACCCTGAGGTGTACATCCTCGCCCTGCCGTTCTTCGGCATGGTGACCGAAGTCATCGCCGTGTTCTCAAAGAAGCCCGTGTTTGGCTACAAGGGCATGATCTTCGCCACCCTGACGATCGCCGCGCTGTCGCTCGGCGTGTGGGCCCACCACATGTTCACCACCGGTACGGTCTTGCTGCCCTTCTTCTCAATCATGAGTCTCCTGATTGCGGTGCCGACCGGTATCAAGATGTTCAACTGGATTGGCACGATGTGGCGAGGGCAGGTCTGGTTCTCCACGGCCATGTTGATGTCGTTGGGCTTTTTGTTCACCTTCCTCATCGGTGGTTTGACCGGTATCTACCTGGCGAGCCCGCCGCTCGACTTCATGACCCACGACACCTACTTCGTTGTGGCGCACTTCCACTCCGTGGTGATGGCGCTGGTGCTTGGCGCCATGGCTGGTCTGTACTACTGGGGCCCGAAGGTCACCGGTTACTTGCTCAACGAGAAGCTCGGTAAGGCCCAGTTCTGGACCCTCTTCATCGGTACCCAGGTCTTCACCTTCCCGCTGTACCTCTTGGGTCTCTACGGCATGCCTCGCCGTATGGCGCTCTACCCGTTGGACCCCCAGTGGAAGACCCTCAATGATGTCTCGACGGCCGGTGCACTGCTGATCGGCATCTCGACGATTCTCTTCGTGGTCAACATCGGCTACTCCTGGAAGAAGTACCCAGCGGGCGACAACCCGTGGGACGCCCAGACGCTGGAGTGGTTCACCACCTCGCCACCCCCGCACCACAACTTCTACCGTCTGCCACAGATTCGCTCCGAGCGTCCCACGTGGGACTACAACCACCCCGAGCACACATCGCTGGCTCACGGCAAGCACGAGGAGACCAAGGCATGAAGGTAGAAGCCAAGATGTTGTTGATGCTCGGAGTGTTCTTCGGGATCATGTGCGCCGTGTACTGGAAGTGGAGCCTGGAAGACGCTGGTGGCGTGATGATGTTCGCCGGCATGCTGCTCTGCCTGCTGCCCGGTTCCTACTACTACTGGTGGAGCCGTCGCATGAAGGAGCGCCCCGAGGACTCGAAGACGGCGTCGCAGGCTGAGGGTGCGGGCTTCGTCGGCACCTTCCCCGGTTCGTCGATCTTCCCCTTTGTTCTGGGTGTGGGCGCCTTCTTCGTGGTGCTCTCGCTGGTCTTCGGTATCTGGATGCTGATTCCCGGTTTGGGCCTGGCGTTCTGGGCCTTTATCGGTGGCACCTCCGAAGGGCGACGCGGCGGATCGCACTAGACACTGCGCTGGTGCAGTGCCGCTTTAAATTTGTTTGGTCAGATTTAGAATGAACAAGGTTTCTGGGGGAGCACGCTTCTCCAGAGAATGACGTAAGGAGACAGTGGTGTCAACGACGGAAACTGCGACGAAAGTCGTTTTGGGCGGCACGCGAGGGGGACCCGACGTTGCCACACTTCGTCAGGACCGGTGGTGGTTGCAGCCAGTAGTGACGGTGTCGATTCTCACCGCATTCGTTATCTACTCGACGTGGTCGGCCTTCACGCCCCGGAACTACTACGTCGGTGCCGCGAACCTGATCAGCCCCTTCTACTCACCGTGCCTCGCGGGGAGCTGCGTCGCTGGTGCTCGCTTCGGCCTCTTCCACGTCAGCATTTGGAGCTGGATGTCGCCCGCGTTCTTGATTCTGCTGTTCCCCTTGGGCTTCCGCCTCACCTGCTACTACTACCGTCGTAGCTACTACCGCGCGTTCTGGTGGTCACCTCCGGCCTGTGCCGTGGCTGACAAGCACGAGTCCTACTCGGGCGAAACGCGCTTCCCGCTGGTGATGCAGAACGCCCACCGCTACTTCTTCTACTTCGGCCTCGTGTTCAACGCGCTGCTGACCTACGACGCGGTCCGCGCGTTTTACCAGCCCGGCGCTGGGTGGGGTGTCACCGTTGGCACGATCGTGCTGACCGTCAACGCCACGCTGCTCTGGCTGTACTCGCTGTCGTGCCACGCCTGCCGTCACCTCTGTGGTGGCCAGGTCAAGAGCTTCTCGCAGCACCCCATTCGCTACCGCTTCTGGAAGCTCGTGTCGCCCCTGAACGCGAAGCACATGAACTTCGCCTGGGCCTCACTGATCTTCGTTGCGCTCACCGACGTGTACGTGCGTCTGGTGGCCTCGGGCGCCATCACTAACTTCCGTCTCTTCTAAGGACTCGACATGACCTACGAACACCACGATTACGACGTCTTGATCATCGGCGCCGGTGGCGCCGGTCTCCGGGCCGCCATTGAAGCCAAGCAGCAGGGCCTGAAAGTGGCTCTCGTCACTAAGTCGCTCCTGGGTAAGGCCCACACCGTTATGGCCGAAGGCGGCATGGCCGCAGCCATGGGCAACGTCTACGCCGAGGACAACTGGAAGGTGCACTTCCGTGACACCATGCGCGGTGGCAAGTACCTCAACAACTACCGCATGGCTGAGTTGCACGCGAAGGAGTCGCCCGACCGCGTCTACGAGCTCGAGCAGTGGGGTGCCTTGTTCGACCGCACCAAGGACGGCAAGATTCTGCAGCGTGACTTCGGTGGTCACCGCTACGCCCGCTTGGCCCACGTGGGTGACCGCACCGGCCTCGAGCTGATTCGCACGCTCCAGCAGAAGGTTGTCTCGATGGGGACTGACGTCTTCATGGAGTGCAAGGTCCTCAAGTTGGTTCACGACGACGAGGGCCGCATCGCCGGCGCCGTCGCCTACCGTCGCCCCACCGGTGAGTTCATCACTTTCGGTGCCAAGGCCATCATTCTCGCCACCGGTGGATCCGGTAAGTCATGGAAGTTCACGTCGAACTCCTGGGAAGGCACCGGTGACGGTCACGCCATGGCCCTGTGGGCCGGTGCGCAGTTGATCGACATGGAGTGCATCCAGTTCCACCCCACCGGCATGGTCTGGCCACTGTCGGTGCGTGGTCTCCTCGTTACCGAGGGTGTCCGCGGTGACGGTGGTGTGCTGCGCAACTCCGAAGGTAAGCGCTTCATGTTCAACTACGTCGCCGACATGTTCCGGGCCGAAACGGCCGAAACGGAAGAAGAGGCTGACAAGTGGTACGACGACCACACCGCGGGTCGCCGTCCACCAGAACTGCTGCCCCGTGACGAAGTCGCGCGCGCTATCAACGCTGAAGTGAAGGCCGGTCGCGGCAGCCCCCACGGTGGCGTCTACCTCGACATTGCCTCGCGCCGTTCGGCTGAGTTCATCCGTCGTCGCTTGCCGTCGATGTACCACCAGTTCATGGAATTGGCTGGCGTGGACATCACCAAGGAAGCGATGGAAATCGGACCGACCAACCACTACATCATGGGTGGCGTGAAGGTCGACGCCGAAACGGCCGCCTCGAGCGTGCCCGGTCTCTTCGCCGCTGGTGAAGTCGCTGGTGGTATGCACGGTGCCAACCGTCTCGGTGGAAACTCGCTGTCGGACCTCATCGTCTTCGGTCGTCGTGCCGGTATGGGGGCCGCGGCCTACATCCAGGGTGGCGCCCAGGTGGGCGCCATGCGCCAGGATGAAATCGAGGCCGCCGTTGCGGAGGCGCTCGCGCCGTTCGACGCAGAAGAAGGGGAGAACCCCTACGACATCCAGCTCGATCTCCAGGAAATGATGCAGGCGAACGTCGGCATCATCCGTACCGAGTCGGAGCTGGTCGACGCCATCGCCCAGCTGGACGTCTTCACCGAGCGCGTGAAGAACATCAAGGTCAAGGGTGGCCGTGCCTACAACCCTGGTTGGAACCTGGCAACGGACTTGCCGGCCATGTTGACGGTCTCCAAGTGTGTGGCCCTCGGCGCCAACCTGCGCAAGGAATCACGCGGTGGTCACACCCGCGAGGACTACCCGAAGGCTTCACCAGAGTTCGCTACGTTCAACCTGGCGCACTCCTCTGACGGCGGTAACTGGGACAGCCCCATTGTCACCAACGAATCCCCACTGCTCCCAATTCCTGAAGAACTCCAAGCACTGCTTGAGGAGGCAAAGTAATGGCTGAGGTAACACTTCGCGTCTGGCGCGGTGACGCGTCCGGAGGCGACTTCGAAAACTACACCACGACCCAGAATGAGGGTGAAGTCGTCCTCGACATCATTCACCGCATTCAGGCCACCGAGGCCCCCGACCTGGCCTGCCGTTGGAACTGCAAGGCCGGTAAGTGCGGTTCGTGCGCGGCTGAAATCAACGGCAAGCCACGTCTCATGTGCATGACGCGCATGGACCAGCTGCCCGAGGGCCCCGTGACCGTGACGCCGATGAAGACGTTCCCGATCATTCGCGACCTCGTCACCGACGTCTCGTTCAACTACGCGATGGCCGAAAAGGTGCCCGCCTTCTTGCCGCCGCCGATGCCCGAGGGCGGCTACCGGATGTTCCAAGAGGACGTCGAGCGTGGCCAGGAGTTCCGCAAGTGCATCGAGTGCTTCATGTGTCAGGACGTCTGCCACGTCATTCGTGACCACGAAGAGAACAAGACCAACTACGCCGGTCCTCGTTTCTTTATCCGCTACGCCGAGCTCGAAATGCACCCGCTGGACACCAACGACCGTCGTGACCTCGTGCGTGAAGAGGCCGGCCTGGGCTACTGCAACATCACCAAGTGCTGCACCGAAGTCTGCCCTGAGCACATCAAGATCACCGACAACGCGATTATTCCGCTCAAGGAGCGTGTGGTGGACGCCCACTACGACCCGGTCGCGTGGCTCGGACGCAAGATCCGTCGCAAGACGAAGGTCTCCGCCACGGACGCGGCTGTTCAGCCCGCGCCGTAGTCATGGTGGCATTCCTCTCAGAGGAGTGGTTCGCGGGCGTGAATGCCCGTCTGGCGGCAACGCCAGGAGCTCCGCTTGAGAGTGGTGCGCCCAGCCAGCACATCGTGATTGAGTGCACCGACGCGCCCTCGGGCGCTGACGCGCTGACGTTGACCTTGTCGGCCGAGGGCGCGACCGTTACCGCGGGGGATCACCTCGCGGCCGAGACGATTTTGCGCCTGTCGTACCGTGACGCCCTCGCCATTAGCGACGGCACGTTGACCAGTGCCGACGCCCTGCGCGACGGTCGGATCAAGGTGCGCGGCGACGTCAGCAGTCTGCTGCGTCACGCGGGCTGGTTGGCCGCAGTCTTCGCGACGACGAACTAACTACTGCTCGCCGCGAAGGTGGGCTTCGGCTTCCTTGTCACCTTCGAAGAAGTCGGCCGCCACCCGCATCTCACCGCGCATCATCTTGCCGCGCTCCTTCATCATGCCCTTGGAGAGTGAGCCGAAGGCCCGGGCCACGCCGTCACTGCTGGCGGCGAAGTTCTGAACGGAGCGGTCGTCGAAGCCCACGCGGCCTCCGGCGGCGTAGGAGTCCTGGTTGGCACCGAGGTAGACGAATGTCCAGCCCTGGGCCTCACGACGCTTGACGAGTTCGAAGATCTTGTCGCGGTCGTACTCTCGGCTCTGGTTCTCTTCACCATCGGTAAAGACGACGAAGAGCACGGCCTCGGCTCCCTTGAGCTCTTCGGAGCGGATGGTGGCGTCGGTGATGAGCTGGCCCATGGCATCGTAGAGCGGGGTGCCACCACGGGGGCGGTAGTCGTCCGCGGTGAGGGGCGCGATCTCACGAAGATCCTTGGCGTCCGTGATGACCAGGTGCGTGTCCTCGGAGTCGAACTGGACGAAGGTCATGAGGGTCTCGGCGCCGTCACGACGCTGGTCGTCGCAGAAGGCGTTGAATCCGCCGATGACGTCACTGCGGAGTGACTCCATCGAGCCCGATGCGTCGAGGAGGAAATAGATGTGGGCCTTCTGGGGGGTGGTAGTGGTACTCATGTGGAACTTCCCTTCTTCTTGGTGGAGCGCAGCCCTCGTTCGAGAACGACGCGGATGGTGTCGCTCATCGTGAAGCCCTCCTCATTGCCAACATCGGCGAGGCGTTGCAACAGTTCGTCGGGGAGGCGAACACTGATGAGTTGACTGTTTTTTGCTTTGGTGACTCGGCTACTTGAAATGAATCGGGCCGATGGCGAGTTATCCGTCATGACCGTAACGTACTACGTTTGTATTACAAAAGCAATACAAAATTGCTACGAATTCATTTTGTCGCAGGGCTGTGACATCAGCGCGCAGTAGGGTGGGGTATCGCGTAGGAATGCCCTCGGCGAGTCGTCAGTGGCGACTGCCGTGAACCTCTTGGCTATTCGGTGCCTGGCCCATCCACGTGGATGGCCATAACGAAAGGGCCCTCATGGCCGAGAAGTCACCCTCCCAGCGCAACGCCAAAAAAGTCGGAAAGTCGCTGAAAGAGAAGCGCAACGACAAGGACGCAAAAAAGGTCGCGAAGTCGGGTCTCCTGGACCCGAAGAAGTAGCGCCTTACAGCACGACGGGGTCGCCGCTGTCCGCCACCATGGCGAACCCGGCTTCGGCCCACGCCTGCATGCCACCGTCGAGGTTGATGGCGGTGAAGCCGTTCCCGTCGAGGAAGGTTGCGGCACGACCCGATCGACCACCGGAGCGACACACGCAGAGGATGGCGCGGTCGTGCGGGAGCGCCTCAAGGTGGTCGGGAAGCTCGGAGAGGCGGATGTGCGTGGCGTCAGCCATACGGCCACCGGCGAATTCGTCGTCTTCACGAACGTCGAGAACGAAGGCCCCCTGGGCCAGGATTTCGGGGGCTTCGAGTGCGGTAATAGCGGTAATCATCAGGGTTTTCCTTTGGTGTCCGTGCGGTGCTACCTAACTCAACCTACTCCTAGACTGATGGCATGAGTGACACTGCACCAATTGAAACCATGACGACGAACGAGCTCGTCAAGGTGCTGGACACCCCCGACGCCCCTTTCCTGCTTGACGTGCGCGAACCTGATGAGGTTGCGGACTGGGCCATTCCCGGTGTGGTCAATATCCCCCTCGGTATCCTCGAGCAGCGGTTGGGTGAACTGCCCACCGATCGCACGATTCTGACGATTTGCGCCAAGGGTGCTCGCGCCCGCAACGCCTCCGAAATTCTGGCCCAGCACGGCATTGCCTCGACGGTGTTGACCGAAGGCATGTCGGCCTGGGCGTCAACTTACGACACGGTGACCGGTGAGTTTGCCGGTGCCACGGTTATTCAGTTCCGCCGTCGCGGCAAGGGCTGCTTGTCCTACCTCGTGGGGGCGGGCACCAACGCACTGGTGATTGACCCCTCGCTGCAGATCGAGCAGTACAGGGACGAGGCGGCTCGCCGCGGCTGGACGATTACCCACGTCCTCGACACCCACCTCCACGCCGACCACGTCTCGGGCGCCCGCGCCCTGGCGGCGGCGTCGGGCGCAACGCTGATGCTCTCAGCGTCGGACCCCTTCCACTTCGACTACACCCCGCTGACTGACGGCGGCACGATCGCGTTGACGCCTGAGGTTGGGCTCACGGTCTCGGCCGTGAGCGTGCCCGGCCACACGGAGGGCTCCACGATGTACCAGTTGGGTGACGCCGCCATGTTCACCGGCGACACCTTGTTCCTTGAGAGTGTTGGACGCCCCGACCTCGCCGACCAGGCCGCGGTCTTTGCCAAGTACCTCTACCAGAGCCTGCACGAGCGGGTGCTGGCCATGCCCGACACCGCCATGGTCTTTCCCGCCCACTACGGCACCGTTGTGGACGTTCGGGCCGGCTCCTTTGTGTCCAAGCCCCTCGGCGAGCTGCGCCAAACCCTGCCCGCACTGACCTTGAGCGAAACTGATTTCATTGCTTGGGCTGTGGCCAACGTCAAGGACCGTCCACCGAACTACCAGCAGATTGTGCTCATGAACGCGGGCGACCAGCCGGTGACGGCCGAAGCATCCGAGATGGAACTCGGCCCCAACCGCTGCGCAATCGCCGCTTAGGCTTTTGGAGCGCGAGCGCCGTCCTGCACGGTAACGCCAAAGGCGTTCAGTGCGTCGCGGAGCGCGTCGGCGATGGCGTAGTTCCCCTGGGCGCGCACCTCGGCGCGAATCGCGTCGAGCGTGCCCACGAGTTCCTGATCACGAGCGTCGCGCTGCGCCCACGCGTCAGCATCCACGACGGGCGCCGAGGCCACCTCGGGTCGTTCAACGGGAGCAATCTGCACCGCTTCCGCGCCCAGTTCGTCGAGTGACACCACAGTGCCGGTTTCGAAACGGGCGATCTGGCCGCCGTGGCGCCAGTGGACATCGCCCTTACCAAGCACCGACAGCGTGCGGGTGTCGAAATCAATGAGTGCCGCCGTGTGTTCGTCGATGCCGAGAATGCCCTGGCCTTCATCTAGCAACTGCTCGAGCTCCTGGAGGCGCCGTTCGCCGACGTAGCAGCGACTGGTGTCGTAGGTGCCACCCTCGGCGTTGTTGTAGTGGGGGACCACTGCGCAGTGCAGGCCGAAGCGTCCGAGCACGTCAAGACCGTCGAGCCACGAGGGGGCGGCGCCGGCCTTGTACATTTCGTAGACCGGAATGGTCTTGGCCCCCAAGGTGAGGGCCGCGGCCGAGCTGAAGCAGACAACGCCACCAGCGGCGAGCACCGTTGAGAGATCGTCGGCCAGCGCCAGTTCGCGCCATTGCGTGAGAGCGTAGGACGGCGAGCCGGGGCCGGCAAAGACGTAGGGCGAGGCCGCGACAGATTCCTTGAAACGACTGCGCTGGTCGGGCGTCGCGTCAGCGAATGACCGAAGGTCAAGTCCTTCGAGAGCAACGTGTAGCGAGACATCGAAGTAACTGAGAATCTTCTCGGTCATTTGGTCGACGTTTTCCTGAAACCCGTAGGGGGTGTTGAGGTTCACGCCACGAACATCGTCGAGGCACGAAAAGAGTTGTCGGTGGACCTTGGTCATGCCAGGGGCTGTTTCCCCCGACCCCAAGAGCGCAACCGTTCCGAAAGCCATACCGCGAGGTTATCCGCCAACGTGTGGTGTGAATCGGGCGGTACCATGTGGCCATGACCGCATTCGTGACAATTCGGCAACGAACCCGAGCCAACCTCACGCTTCCCACTCTCGTGTGGAGCGTCGCGATCGCCGCGGCGCTGTGGCGATGGGAAGTGTCGCCAGCGAAGGCGTCGGGCGCAGAGGCTTTCGGCGTTGCGGTGACGGTGCTCTTTGGCGCGTTCCTGGGGTGGACACGGCGGGTGGGCAGTGCCTTCTTTCTGCCACTGATTAGTTGGTTCGTGGCCTTCGTGCCGCTGTGGGTTGCCGCAATGGTCCGCCACGGCGTGCTCAAGGGGCTGGTGATTGGCGCCATTCTCGACTCATTCGGATGGCTGATCATTGGCACCATGGAGTTCATGGTCCTTGGGGGTACGGCACTCCTGGTCCGAGCGGTGCGTGGGCCCGTGCGCGAGGTCGAGGTCACGATTATCGACCCGCCCCGTCGGGACGTCTAGCAGCGAACGATTCGAATCGCCTCGGTGGCCTTCATCGGGATGGTGGTACAGACATCTCGCCACCCGGTGATGGTCGCCACGCGGTACGTTGCTTTTTTCGACGAGAGCGAGATCAAGCGAACATCGTGCGATGGCTGCTGCAGAGCAGCGGTAAACGAGTACGACGTAGGAATGCCGCCATTGGCGAAGGCGTGATCGACGGCCCGCAAGGTGACCTGCGTGGCGTCGCCGTTATAGAGCGAGGCGCCAGAAAAGTGGGCGCACGCATTCGTGAGTGGTGCCGCAATTGCCGCCAGCAAGTGACGAACGAGTGGCCCATCCGCTTCCACGGTCGCCACTTCGGCGAGGCGCACGGGCGAGGTCATCTTCTGCGTGCCGTACCAAATCTTTTCGCTCACGGTGAGTTCCTGCTGAGCCACGGCATTGACCTGGGTCAGGGCGTGACGAAGTGCCGCCGATGGTGCGTGGGCGCTCATCGTGGCGAAGGCGTTGGGGTTGAAGTTGTTGAGCTGCTGGATGAGGTAAATGACCGACATCGGCCCCGTCATGGACGGTTTCAATTCCGGCCAGGCGGCGGCCGTCGCGGCGGGCGACGAGTAGAGCGAGGCGGTCGCGCTGCAGAACGCCACGGACCCGGTACCCGTTGCGGCCTGCGCTGAAGTGGGCAAAGCGCCGAGTGCGAGAACAACGCTGATGAGGCACGAACGGAGGAGTGAACGCATCCCGACAGCGTACCGACGCGCCGTTGCGGCTAGTGCAGGGTGAGGGCCGCGGCGACGCGGGTCATGTCCTCGAGTGGGGCCGCCGTGACGTCACCACCGAGGAATTGCAAGCACACGTGGTTGGCGCCGGCAGCCTGATGGGCGGCGATGCGCTCAAGAATGGCCGCTTCGTCGCCGTGAACGACCATGGCGTCGCAGAGCCGATCGCTTCCGCCACGAACGAAGTCCTCGTTGGTAAATCCCATGCGTCGCCAATTGGCCCGGTAGTTTTCGAGGCCGGTGTAGTGGTCGAGGTGACGGTGCGCTCGCTGCAGGAACTCGTCGCGGTCCCCGCCGAGAACGACCGCCTGCTCGACGGCGATGAAGGTGTCGGGGGCGATGGCGCGGGTTGTTGCGGTGTGCTCAACGTCAACGAGGTAGGTGTGCACACCATCGGCCAACTCGGCCCCGAGGGCCACCATTTTGGGTCCGAGGGCCGCGATCACCCGCGCGTAGGGCTGCTCTTTTTCCGGTGCCGTCATGGGGGCCTTCGTCATGGCCTCGAGGTAGGCGCGCATGTGGGCGAGCGGGGTTTCGTAGACCTGACCGCGCAGTCGCTCCACGAGGGGTTGGTGGCTGACCCCGAGACCGAGCACGAAACGGTCGTGGTAGGCGGCGTTCAAGGTGCGCGCCGCATTGACTGACGCGACGGCGTCGCGTCCCCAGATGTTGGTGATACCCGTCGCAATGGTGAGCTCACTGGTGGCGTTGAGCAGGAGTGACGCCGACGTGAATGACTCGCGACCCCACGACTCAGGAAACCAGAAGGCTCGGTAGCCCAGCGCCTCCACGGCCGCGGCGAGGCCGCCGTGGGGTGAGGGGGCATCGAGTTCGTGAGCCGACGTCCAGATACCAACGGTGCCGTTGAGGGCAGCCAGTGAGGCGGGAAGTGTCATACCCGCGATTGTATGGGCTTAGTTGTCGGCGTCGGGTGCGAGCGTGACGGCGATGGACAGTTCCGGCGCCTCCACGTAGACAATCGCCAAGACCGCGCCGGCGTCGACGATGTCGCTCTCCGCCTGCTGAACGAGTTCGAGGAAGTCGCCGGGGGCGTTGATGACGAGCTCGGACACTTCCTTGCGCTGAGAAACCTTGGCGGTGCTCTTTTCGCGGCGCAGGGCCTCGATGACCTCGTTGACCGCGGCGTAGACCCCGGTCGCAGCGGGTGCTGCGCCCAGCTCGGCGACTGTGGGCCAGGCGGCACGGTGGACCGAGTCGCTGTGCCACCAACGCCAGGCCTCTTCGGCGACGAAGGGGAGCACGGGGGCCAAGAGGCGCTGCAGGGTCGACAACGTGACGGCCAGCGTGGCGCGCGCGGACGCACTGTCGGCCGACTGGTCATCACGGTAGGCGCGGGTTTTGGCGAGTTCCACGTAGTTGTCGCAGAAGGACCAGAAGAAGCTCTCGGTGCGCTCAAGGGCGCGGGCGTAGTCGAAGGCGTTGAAGGCCGTGGTGGCCTCGGTGATCACCTGCGCCAAGCCGGCCACGAAGTCGCGGTCGTAGGGCATGGTGATCTGGTCGGCCGAGGTGGTGGCACCTTCGAGTCGACCAAGCGCGAACTTCGAGACGTTGAGCAGCTTGATGGCCAGACGGCGACCATTCTTCATCTGTGCCTCGTCGATGGCCGTGTCGGTACCGGGACGGCCCGAGGCCGCCCAGTAGCGCAAGGCGTCGGCGCCGTGCTGTTCGAGCAACGGCATTGGGGTGACAACATTGCCCACCGACTTCGACATCTTCTTGCGGTCGGGGTCGAGGACCCAGCCCGAAATCAGGGCGTTGGTGAAGGGCAACGAGTTGTGCTCGAAGTGGCTGCGTACCACTGTCGAGAAGAGCCAGGTGCGGATGATCTCGTGGGCCTGCGGGCGCAGGTCCATAGGGAAGACTCGATCGAAGAGGTCGGTGCCCCAGTGGCCAGCAATCTGCGGGGTGAGCGAACTCGTGGCCCACGTGTCCATGACGTCGGGGTCGCCAACGAAGCCACCGGGCTGATTGCGCTGGGACTCGTCGTAGCCGTCGGGGGCGTCACTCGATGGGTCGACGGGGAGCTGGTCGACGCGGGCCACGATGGGCGCGTCATAGCGGAGGTCACCGTTTTCGTCCAGTGGGTACCAGACGGGGAAGGGCACGCCGAAGAAGCGCTGGCGCGAGATGTTCCAGTCGACGTTGAGGCCCTCGACCCAGGACTTGTAGCGGTGCTTCATGAAGTCGGGGTGCCACGCGAGTTCTTCTCCACGCGCGAGCAGTTCGTCGCGGTGAGCCAACGTGCGCACGAACCACTGACGTGACGTCACGATTTCGAGCGGGCGTTCACCCTTCTCGTAGAACTTGACCGGGTGGGTAATGGGACGCAGGTCACCAATCAAGGCGCCGCTCTCACGCAGCGCCTCGACGATGGCCGCGCGCACTTGATTGACGGTCTTGCCTTCGAGGTCGGCGTAAAAGGCATTGGCGGCGGTGGCGTCGACACTGGGGAACTGCTCACTGGCGAAGTCGGCCGGCAGGAAGCGGCCGTCGCGGCCGATCAGGGCACGGGTGGGCAGCGAAAGTTCACGCCACCAAGTGACGTCGGTGGTGTCACCAAAGGTACAGATCATGGCGATGCCCGAACCCTTTTCCGGGTCGGCCAACTCGTGGGCGACCACGGGGACGGGCACGCGGAAGAGCGGGGTGATGACGGACTGGCCAAAGAAGGGTTGGTAGCGCGCGTCATCGGGGTGGGCAACAAGGGCCACACACGAAGGCAGCAACTCCGGTCGCGTTGTTTCAATCTCAATAGCGCCCTCACCGCTGGCGAGCGGGAACGAGACGCGGTGGTAGTTACCAGGGCGCTCGCGGTCTTCGAGCTCGGCCTGCGACACGGCGGTGCGGAAGTCGACGTCCCAGAGGGTCGGAGCGACCTGGGCGTAGACCTGACCACGGGCCAGCATTTCGAGGAAGCCGCGCTGGGAGATCGCCTGGGCGTGGGAGGAAATGGTCGAGTACTCGAGTGACCAGTCAATGGAAACACCGAGGTGACGCCAGAGGTTCTTAAAGACCTCCTCGTCAGCGGCGGTCAGTTGGTGGCAGAGCTCGACGAAGTTCTTTCGTGAGATTGAAATCTTCTGCTCGGCCGGCTTCTCCGGGGCGACGAAGGAGGGGTCGTAGGGGAGCGAGGGGTCGCAGCGAACGCCGAAGTAGTTCTCAACGCGACGTTCGGTGGGCAGACCGTTGTCGTCCCAGCCCATCGGGTAGAAAACGTGCTTGCCGGCCATGCGCTGGTAGCGAGCGATGACGTCGGCGTGGGTGTAGCTAAAAACGTGACCAATGTGGAGCGACCCCGACACCGTTGGCGGTGGGGTGTCGATCGAAAAGACCTGCGCGCGCTCGGCCGTGCGGTCGAAGGCGTAGACCGCCTCGGCGTCCCACTGGTCAATCCAGCGACCCTCAAGGCCGTCAACCGTCGGCTTGTCGGGAATGGCGTGGGGAGCGGTATCAGTCATGACTAGGCAGTTTAGAACGCCCCGCCAGCACCACTTCGGCGAGGTGTCGTAGTTTGGAGGGGTGATTCGTCTCTATGACACCGTCCACGGGGAAGTACGCCCCCTGGCCCAGCGCGATCCCGGCCGACTCTCGATGTACGTGTGCGGACCCACCGTCTACGACCTTCCGCACCTCGGTCACGGCCGATTCACGCTCGTCTGGGACGTGGCCCGCCGGTGGTTCACCTTCCGCGGCCTCGACGTCCACTTTGTCTCGAACATTACGGACATTGACGACAACATCATCAACCGTGCATTGCGCGAGGGATCGAGTGAGGCCACCGTGGCCAGCACCTACGAGGACGAGTGGTGGCGCGCCATGGCCGCCATTGGCGTGGCCCGACCCGATGACGTGCCGCACGCCACGGCCTACGTCGCCGAGATGGTGACGTTGATTGAGGGCTTCCTCGCGCGCGACATCGCCTACATCACCAGCGACGGTCTCTACTTTGACGTCAGTCGCGTGCCCGATTACGGCGTGCTCGCCGGCCAGCCCCTGGACTCACTGCGCGCCGGTGCGCGCATCGAAGCGAACGACGAAAAGCGCAGCCCCCTGGACTTCGCGTTGTGGAAGTTCGCCAAACCCAATGAGCCGTCGTGGCCCGGACCCTTCGGTGACGGACGCCCCGGCTGGCACACCGAGTGCGTCGTGATGTCACTTGGTCTGCTGGGCGACGGCTTTGATCTGCACTGCGGCGGCTTTGACCTCAAGTTCCCGCACCACGAAAATGAACGGGCGCAAGCCGTGGCCGCCGACCGCCCCTTCGCGCAGCACTGGGCCCACAACGGCTGGGTCATGGTGGGCGATCAGAAGATGAGCAAGTCGCTGGGCAACTTCACCTCACTGACCGACATGCTCGCTCGGACTGACGCACGGGCGTACCGACTGTTGGTACTGCGTTCGCACTACCGCTCGCCGATTGAAGTCTCGCCCGTGACGATTGCCGACGCCGAGCGTGGCCTCGAACGACTGGACGCTCTGGCCCGTCGCTTCGCCCTTCCGGCACTCGGAAAAGACGAGCTCATTGTTAAGGACCCGGCCGCCTTCACCGGAGCCAGCGCCACGTTGGCCGCGGCGGTCGAGGACGCCCTCGACGATGATCTCAACACCCCGGTGGCAGTTGGCGTCCTCTTTGAGGCCCTTTCTACCGCCAACGCCCTGGCCGACGCGGGGCAGGTCGAGGAAGCGCAGGCTCTGGCGCAGGCCATCACCATTCACTTTGCGGCCATGGGTCTGTGGTTGGACGGTGCGGCGGACGAAATAGACGCTGTGACGAGGGAATTAGTGTCGCAGCGTGATGCCGCTCGGGCCCAGAAGAACTGGACCGAAGCCGATAGGCTGCGCGATGAATTGGTGTCGCGCGGGTGGGTTGTCGAGGACACCTCGGCGGGGACCAGTATCCGCCTCCCGTAAGAATTATTTGTGCATCTACCCTGCAGGCTCTAAGGTTAGTCCTGAGGTTGCCGTTGTGGTTCCCTCCGGAGCCGATGAAAGTCGGTTGCAAAGAAACAAGGAGGCCCCAGTGGCTGTAGGAACCGTTAAGTGGTTCAATGACGAGAAGGGTTGGGGTTTCATCGCTGTCGATGGCCAGCCAGACGTCTTTGTGCACTACTCGGAGATCCAGGGTGAGGGTCGCAAGACGCTCGTCGAGGGTCAGACTGTCGAGTTTGATGTGGAGCCCGGTGACCGTGGCCCACTCGCCAAGCGCGTCGTCCTGAACTAACCATTCATTCGAACATCAAAAGAGCCGCTGCCTTCGGGCAGCGGCTCTTTTGCTTTAAGTCCTAGTCGCGCAGGAGTGCGCGCAGTCCACCCCACGCCAGGCGGGCGCTGTGGTCGGCGAGCCGTTCGGCCGCGTCGGGCGCCGGCGTCGGCCAGCCCTTGGATTCTTGCTGGACGAGCCACATCGTGGCCACACCTTCGGCGAGACCCACGATGCCGGCGGCCATCTGGCGGCGGTCGTCGTGACCAATGGAGCTGTCAATGTAGGGAACGAGGAATGACACGAAGTTCATTTCGACTTTGCGCAGTTCGTTGGCTGTTTCACCGTCGTGGGTATGGATGAAGAGCAGGCGGAATGCTTCGGTGTCGTTGACGACCATGTTGAAGTAGACGCGAAAGGCCACTTCGATCTTTTCGCGGGGCAGCTCGCGGGTGGCGACCTCGGCCATCAACGTCTCAATCAGCGTCGCGCCCGTACTAGCGACAATCTCTTGGTAGAGCGAGGCCTTCGAGGTGAAGTACTGGTAGAGGATTGGCTTGGTGAAACCAGCCTCGCGCGCGACGTCGTCCATGGTGGTGGCCTGGAAGCCGTTTTGGGCGAAGACCTTCTTGGCCACGTTGAGGAACTGCGTCCGTCGCTCGTTGTGGACCGGTCGTTCGTCGGGCAGCACCATGGGAGAAAGACTACCCGCCGAGACCAGGAAAGTTGCGGGTCAACAGTTCGTCGAGGCGGCCTGGTAACTCATTCAGGTTGAAATGGCGCTGCGCGATGCGCCAGTTGTGTTCCAACACGGCGTGGTCCGGTGTCGTGCAGGCGGTCCGCGCACCCTCCACGTCGGTTAGGTCGATGAACGAGAAGCCCAGGGATTCGATTTCCAGGGCCACGGGGTAGGGGAACCGTGCGAGGGGGCGACGGTGGGTGACCGACTCGAGCACGGGATTGCCGAACCCCTCCCACGTTGAGGACATGACGACGAGGTCGCACGCGGCGTAGGCGTCGTGAATGGTGGCACCATCGGGCAAGCCCCGCACCACCGGTATCGCCGCCCCACTGAGCAGGTGGGCGAGCTCCTCGTCGTAGCCATCCTCGGCCGCACCCAGGATCCAGAGGGTTGCCCCACACGCCTCGGCGAGCTGCAGCGCACCGGCCACGTTCTTGCGGGGAATGGCCCGTGTGGGCAGCAGAACGAGGGGCTCGCGGTCAATGCCGAGTGCGGCCCGCGTGCGATCGCGGTCGCCGACCGGCGGGGTGAGGTCAAAGTGGTTGTAGAGGACGTCGGCTCGAATGCCCCGCTCGGCCAGTTGCTGTTGCGACAGGGCATTGATCGTGACGTGGGCCCAGTGGGGGTCATCGCGCGGGCCATCCAGGTGCGCCAGGTGATCGCGTTGCCAGGGCAGGTCGTGGTGGTGCAGCAGGGTGGGCCGGCCCGCTCGCGCTTGATAGAGCACCTCACGAGCACCCGGGTTCAAGGGGAGCGAAGCGAGATTCTCAACGATGACCACATCGGCATCGTCGAACGCCGTCGTCAGTGACGTCAGCGATGGCGCCACGGTGTCAGTGATGCCCAGTCCGGGCACAAGACGGTCGACGGGTCCCTCGCCGGCCACGGTGACTATCCGATGGCCGAGTGAGCGAAGCGCCCACGTCCATTTGTCCACTTCGATGGCCACCCCGTCGGTGCCCCCGAGGCGAAAACTAACGAAGGCGATGGTGGCCATCTCCTTACCCTAGCCAGCCGTATTTTTCAGGGGTCATAGTAGGATTACCCCGTAGGAACGGGGCGCGCCTCGGCCTGTGCACTGGAGGACAGACGTGGCCAAGCGGGCCCTGATTACCGGCATCACCGGGCAAGACGGCTCCTACCTCGCGGAACTGTTACTCGCGGAGGGCTACCACGTCTTTGGCCTCGTTCGCCGCTCCTCGAGCACGAACTTTGAGCGCATCGGGCACATTCAAGATCGCCTCACGTTGTTGTCGGGTGACCTCATGGACGAAAGCTCGCTCATCAACGTGCTCAAGGCCTGTCGTCCATCCGAGGTCTACAACCTGGCGGCGCAGTCATTCGTGCACGCCTCCTGGCAGCAGCCGGTCCTCACGGCGGAGGCGACCGCCCTCGGGGTGACCCGCCTTCTCGACGCAATCCGCACCGTCGACCCGACAATTCGTTTCTACCAAGCGTCGTCATCGGAAATGTTTGGCCGAGTCAAGACCGTGCCGCAAAACGAGGCCACCGATTTTTATCCCCGGTCGCCTTACGGTGTGGCCAAGGTCTACGGCCACTGGATCACGGTGAACTACCGCGAGAGCTACGACCTTCACGCTTCAAGTGGCATCTTGTTCAACCACGAGTCCCCGCGGCGCGGGTTGGAGTTTGTGACGAGAAAAGTCACCCACGCGGCCGCGCGTATCAAGCACGGCATCGTCAACGAAGTGCGACTCGGCAACCTCGACGCCCAACGCGACTGGGGCTACGCCGCCGACTACGTCCGCGCGATGTGGCTGATGCTGCAGCAAGACACCCCCGACGATTTCGTTATTGCCACGGGCGTGACCCACAGCGTTCGGGAACTCTGCGAGGTGGCGTTCTCAGCGGTCGGCTTGCGGTGGGAGGACTACGTCGTGGTCGATGAGTCGCTCCTGCGGCCGGCGGAGGTCGACACGCTGGTCGGCGACGCCAGCAAGGCCCAGCGCGAACTGGGTTGGCGCAGCGACGTGGACTTTGCCACGCTGATCGAAATGATGGTGGCAGCCGACCTCGCCACCCTGGCGAGGTGATCTCGTGACCGACGTCGCCGTCCGCCTCGAGAACGCCGTCGTGATGCAGCACGACTTCCCGCTCCTGAGTGGCGTTGATTTTGTCGCACCCGTTGGCTCGTTGTCAGTCCTCACCGGTGCGAACGGCGCCGGCAAGACGAGCCTGTTGCGCCTCCTGGGCGGCCTCGTCCCGTTGGCCAGTGGTCAAGGCACCGTGGTGGGCTTGTCGCTCAACGGGGATGACCGCCGAGCCCTGCGTCGTCGCGTCGGCTGGTTGGGCCATGAGGGCTCGTTCTACCGCGATTTGACCGTGCGAGAAAATCTCGTCTTCGCCGCGCGGGCCCTCGAGCGACCGCTCGAGGACATCGCGCCCGCACTGGAGCGCGTGGGCCTCAGCGCACGGACCAATACCTTGACAAAGTCGCTGAGCGCCGGTCAGCGCCGCCGCTTAGGACTGGCGTGGCTCCTCGTGCGCCGCCCCGAGCTCTGGCTCCTCGACGAGCCCTACGCCTCACTGGATGATGAGGGGCGACGTTTCCTCGACGACCTCCTGGCCGACGTGCTGGCCGCGGGGGCGACCGTGGTGCTGAGCGCGCACGACCCACTGCGATCGGCCGCTCTCGTTCCCCAGACCTACCGCCTCGCGGGTGGTCGCATCGTGGAGTCGTCATGATTCGCGTGGCGTGGCTGGTCGCCCGAAAAGACTTGGCGATTGAAGCCCGGAGCCGGGTGCTGTTGTGGCAGGTTTTGCCCTTCGGCGCCCTCTCACTTCTGCTGAGCGGCCTGGCACTCGGTCCGAACGACGCCGGCAAGTCGACGTCGGCCCCGGGTCTTTTCTATCTCGTCACGCTGTTCACCGCACTGTTGATGATTCATCGGGCCAGCGAGTTGGAGCACACGTCGGGAACGCGAGAGTCGGTGGCGACGTTGGGCTTAGACCCCGCCGGAGTCTTCTTAGGCAAAACGCTGGCCCTGACGCTTGAGCTCTGGGTGACGGGCATCGTTTTGCTCGCGGGGTCGGTCTTGATTCTGCACACCGCACTCATCGGCACGGTGCACGCCCTGCCGAGCGTTCTCGTCACGCTTGGAGCGATGGGGGCAGCCGGTACGATGTACGGTGCATTGACCGCGGGCGTGGATGGGCCAGCAACACTGCTGCCCATTCTGACGTTGCCGGCCTTTGCCCCACTGTTGGTGGCGGGTGAGCGCTCTTTTAGCGCCGCCCTTCATGGGGGAGCACTGTGGGAGTGGTGGGTCATCGTGGTGGTTGCCCTGGTGGGGTACCTCGCGGTGGGCGTTCTGCTTTACGGTGTTCTGGAGGAATCATGATGAAGATCACACAACGGCTCCTCGGACCAGTGACGTTGGCCCTCTTGGCCTTCACGGTGGTCATGGGGCTCTGGATTACCCCTCCCGACACGCTGCTGGATGGCGGTGGTAACTATGGTCGCCTTCTCTACGTGCACCCGGCGCTCGCCTGGGTGGCGCTCTACGTGTCGTTCGGCACGACGACGATCGCCAGCGGACTGTACCTCTGGCGTCGTACGCGCTCAATGACGATGGACCGCATCGCGTCGTGCGCCATGGAAGTAACGACGCTCTTCATCGCGTTGACGCTGATCACCGGATCGATTTGGGGCCGCCCCACTTGGGGCGTGTGGTGGGCCTGGGACGCGCGTCTCACCTCGACGGCCATTTTGGGCGTGCTGGCACTGGGCTACCTAGCGCTGCGTCGCGCCAATGATGACCCCGCCGACCGCGCGCGCCGGAGCGCGGTCTACGGCATTTTGATTGCCGTCAATATTCCGATTATTCACTTTTCGGTGGTCTGGTGGAAGACGCTGCACCAGCAGGCGACCGTCTTGACCGCCACGGGTCAGGTGAGCGTGCACGGCTCGCTACTTCTGACGCTCTTGGTCAGTTTCGTGGCGTTCACGCTGCTCTTCGCCTGGCTGTTGCGCGCCCGCTACCGCCTGGAAGTCTCGCGCGACACCGCGCGAGCAACACAGCAGGCCTCGGCGCTCGCGCAGCGCCAGCGAGAGGGGGCATAAATGGGGTTTGTCTACGCGGGCTACGCCTTCGCCTTTGGTGGTCCGGCCCTCTACGCTTTCTCGATTTTTTGGCGAGGTCGCCGTGGTCGAGGCTAAAGACGGCGTCGATCTCACGCCCGTCGTGCCACCAGCGGTGGCGCAGCGCTCCCGCCGCCGCTCCATCGGCGTGCTGGTGGTTCTGGCGCTCGCGGTAGTGGCGCTGCTGAGCCAAGGGTTGCTGAAGAACCTCAACTACTTCGAGACAGTTGACCAAGCGCTGGCGCAGAAGTCATCGCTGGGCACCAAAGAGCTCCGTCTCGAAGGCGTCGTCAAGCCCGGCACGATTGACCGCACCAACACCGGTGCCTCGTTCGTGATTACGGGCTCGGGGACCAACCACGTGATGGTCAATGCCGTGGGATCGCCACCGCAGCTGTTTCAGCCGAACATTCCCGTAGTCGTGGTCGGGCATTTCGCCTCCAAGACGTCGCTTCTGTTCGAGTGCACACAAATCATGGTCAAGCACTCCGCCAATTACATCGCGGCGCACCCCAATCGGGTGAAGGCGCCCAACGGGAGTGTTCGTTGATGCTGTCCTGGCTGGGCCGTGCCTTCATTTACCTCGGGGTCATTGGCGCGCTCGCGGGCATTCTTTCGCAGCTTCGCTCCATTCGACGAGGCGCGCCATCGCGGGCGCTCTGGTGGAGCCTGCTGAGCCTCGCTGGCATCGCCGGCGCCGTGGGCGTGATGGAGTTTGCGCTCGTCACCCATAACTTCTCGCTGGCCTACGTCGCGGAGAACAACGCCACGTTTACGCCACTGCTGTTCTCAATCACCGGTCTCTGGTCGGCCCTTGAAGGGTCCCTCCTGCTCTGGTCACTGGTGCTCGGCGGTCTCATTGTGGGCGTTGTTGTCCACTATCGCCGGGAGTCCTCGGACGCCGTCGTGGCGTGGGCCACGCTGGTGCTGTTCGTCGCGGCCTTGTTCTTCCTACTGCTGATGGCCGGCCCCGCCGACCCGTTCGTGCATAATCCGGCACACGTGCTGCAGGGACTCGGTCCCAACGCGCTGTTGCAGGACAACATTCTCGTGGCCATTCACCCGCCACTGCTCTACACCGGATTTGTCGGCTTCACGGTGCCCTTCGCTTTCGCGATTGCCATGTTGATCACCGGACGCGTGAACGACCGCTGGCCCTTCGAGCAGCGCCAGTGGACGGTGGTGGCGTGGGGTGCGCTCACGGTGGGCATCGTCCTGGGATCGTGGTGGAGCTACCAGGTGCTGGGTTGGGGCGGCTTCTGGGGCTGGGACCCCGTGGAGAACGCCGCGCTGCTGCCGTGGTTGACGGCAACCGCCTACATCCACTCCGTCATCGTGCAAGACCGTCGCGGCCTGTTTCGCGTGTGGAATCTCTCACTCGCGATTACCACCTTCGCGCTGACCATTCTCGGCACGTTCTTCACTCGCTCGGGCGTACTGCAGAGTGTGCATGCCTTCGCTTCGAGCACCCTTGGCCCAGTGCTGATTATTTTCTTCTTTCTCACCATTGGTACCGGCGTGGCCCTGCTGGCCTGGCGTGGTGACGCACTGCGCACGCCGGTTGGTGTGGAGCATCCCTTGTCACGTGAAGGCCTCTTCGTGGCCAACAACATTGTCTTCGTGGGTCTGGCCATCGTGGTCCTGCTGGGAACCGTGTTCCCACTGCTTTACCAGGCCATCAATGGCGTGCAGGTCACGGTCGGCTCGCCCTACTTCAACACGGTGGCCGCACCGGCCGGCATCGCCCTCCTGGCGCTGATGGCGCTGGCACCCGTGGTGCCCTGGCGCAACGTTTCGGCCACCGTCACGTGGCAACGTCTTCGGGTCACCGCGTGGGTCACCCTTGCGGTTACCGCGAGTCTGCTCCTCGCCGGTGTTCGCCACCTTGCCGTATTGGTGTCGGCGTTTCTCGCCGTGGGTGCCGCAGGGAGTGCCTGCCGCACCCTCAAGGGGACGGTCACCAGTGCTCGCCAGCGTGGCGCCCTCGCCGACGCGTGGCGCGCGCCCTCGACCGCCGGCATGGTGGTGCACCTCGGCGTCGTGATTTTGGCCATCGGCATCGTGGTCTCCACCTCGTACACGACACGCACCGAAGTCACGTTGGCGCGAGGACAACGCACCATCGTGAGTGGGCAGCGTATTGGATTCAACGGGTTCCAAAAAGTAGCCACGTCACTCGAGAACCAGACGCAGCTGCTCGTGACCATTGGCGGCACGACGGTGCGCCCAGCGATCACTACCTTCAACGGCCGTGCGTCGCAGGCGGTGGGCACGCCGGCGATTGACTCGTCGCTGGTGCGTGACGTCTACGTCACTTTTGACGCGATTGGTCAGAGCAGTGGCCTCTCCGGTGCGCCGGTGCAGAGTGGGGTTCCCGCCGGCGCCGTGGTTCTGGGCGTCACCGTGGAGCCGCTCCTGTCGTGGCTCTGGATTGGTGGTCTCCTGATTGGCGTGGGGAGCGCACTCTCTCTCGGGCGTCGTCGCCACCGCGACGAGGTGACGTCGTGAGACGGTCCATCGCAGTCGGTGCGGTCGTCGCTCTCGTAGTGCTCGGCGCCTTCTCGTGGCTGCTGGTCACCCGCCAGCCGGTGACGGCCTCGTCGGTGACCAGCCCTCTGCTGGGCAAGCCGGCGCCCACCTTCGAGGCCAAGGAACTCACGGGCGGTTCATTCTCGCTCGCCGCCCAACGGGGCTCGGTCGTGGTGCTGAGTTTCTGGGCGTCGTGGTGCGGGCCGTGCAAGGAAGAGGCGCCGAACCTCAGCACCTTCGCGTGGTCGGAGCGAGGTCATCACGTCAAAGTCGTGGGCGTGGTCTTCAACGACACGATCGCGGCCGCGAAGGCC
>Ga0208742_1000105_pt1 | contig 35060 bp, 35 predicted proteins | sample CryBogCBH28Sep08_FD_184601 | JGI IMG/M metagenome (GOLD analysis project Ga0208742, IMG submission 184601) | Freshwater microbial communities from Crystal Bog, Wisconsin, USA - CBH28Sep08 (SPAdes) (version 2) | ecosystem: Environmental > Aquatic > Freshwater > Lake | place: Crystal Bog... | reverse complement strand
TTGCCATCTGGGCAGCCTTGGGAAATACGTGGGCAGAAGTTTCTATGCTGGCGCAATTAGTTGCCTTAATTTTTCTCTGGCAGAGCACGCCACTTGAGATAACAGTAGCTGCTGATTCGCTCCATGTTGGTCCCGCTCATATCGAGAGAAAATATATTTCAAGTGCTGTTGCCCTAAGCGGTGAAGAGATGCGCGAATTGCGGGGGCCAAAGATAAATACAACTGCCTATATGCAGATTAGGTTCTGGATTCCAACGGGAGTTAAAGTCACCATCAGCGACCCACAAGACCCAACGCCCTACTGGCTTGTAAGCAGTAAAAAAGCGCACCAGCTTGCTGATGCGCTTAATAAATAATCTTTAAACTAATCGCAATCCTTACAGACTGCCTTAGCTCCTTCACCACGTGCTAATTGTGATGAGTGATGGACGAGGAAGCATCTGGAGCAAGTAAATTCATCGGTCTGCTTAGGAACTACGCGAACTGTCAGTTCTTCTCCAGATAAATCTGCTCCAGGAAGTTCGAGGTTCTCCGCAGCTTCTTCTTCATCGATATCAACTTGTCCTGATTGAGCATCTGCTCGACGCGCCTTGAGTTCTTCAAGTGATTCCTCATGAAGTTCTTCATCGGTTTTTCGGGGTGTGTCGTAATCGGTAGCCATGGTGCACCTCCTTCACGTTCATAGAGTCGGAGCAAATTTGCCCCACGTGGCGGATAGTGTCCTATGAGCCCACGTTCTACCTAATGAACGCTCGGCGTGTCTAAAAAATTCCCAGTCTCTACTCAGAAGAGGGATTAAATCAGGCGCAAAGGCTCCTGTCCTCTTGCAACGAGTTTTTCAAAGTGAACTTCACGCTTATCGACAAACTTAGCAACATCTTCAGATGCACTCTTCAGATATGCAGAAAGCTCGTCGCGAGCTGCTGCTCCATCGCCAGTCAGGGTATCCATGTCAAAAATGCCCCACGCACGGAGCACCGGCATGACAACATCATTTAAGTGAAGCTGTAAATCATAAATACCAGCCAATGCAATTTGCACAGATTTACGTCCCCAACCAGGCATTCCTGCTCCTGGCATTTGGAAATTTGTCACAACATCTGTGATTGCGCGCATTGTTGCGTTGGGTTCAAGTTTAAGCGCAGCTCCAAGGAGATTGCGGTAGAACAACATGTGTAGGTTCTCATCAAGTGCAACGCGGGCAAGCATTCCCTCGCAAATCGCATCGTTTGAGATACGACCGGTGTTTCTATGTGAGATACGTGTAGCCAATTCTTGGAAAGTTACATAAGCAACTGTGTGGAGCATGTCATTTGGATACGGGGTCTCATAACCCACCTGCATATGTGCCATACGAAGATCTTCAAGTTCATTTGGATCAACGCCACGTGTTGCCATCAAATAGTCGCGTAGAACAATTCCATGACGCGCTTCTTCAGCAGTCCATCTATTGAGCCATGAATTCCATGCACCATCTCTGCCCATGGAGAAGGCAATCTCTGTGTGATAAGAAGGCAAGTTATCTTCGGTTAAAAGATTGAGTACAAGTGAATCTTGAGCAATTGGGGTGAGCTTTGAATCTTTCGCTTCCCAAGCGTCTCCATTTAATGGACCAGCAAATGTGCGACCTTCTGACCACGGGACATACTCGTGGGGATACCAATCCTTAGTTGTAGCAATATGTCGTTCTAACTCAACGGCGACAACAGGTTCAAGATCGCGGATTAACCGGGACTGAATCTGTGGATCGATTTCGCTCATGTGAGAACGGTACTGCCTAACTACTGGTTACTGGCCAGTCGCTTCTTGAATGTCCTTAGTTCTTTGTGCGGCGCGCTGTGAGCGCCATCTCTTAATTAGGGCGTGGTTGCCAGAAAGTAAGACTTCTGGGACTTCGATCCCCCGCCATGTAACAGGCTTGGTGTAATTGGGATACTCAACCATTTCATCTGGCAAAGAATGCGACTCCTCGACGAGGGAATCCGGATTGCCAAGAACGCCAGGAATCAAACGAATAACAGCTTCCATCGTGACTAGGGTTGCTACTTCTCCGCCGCCCAATACATAGTCGCCAATAGAAAGTTCGCGAACGCGAACGTTTGGAAGCGTTTCATAATATTGTCTTACTCGATCATCAATTCCTTCATAACGGCCGCAAGCAAAGATCATGTGTTCTGTAGTGCTGAGCTCTTCAGCCAGCTTTTGTGTGAGTTTTTGCCCCGCAGGAGTCAAAATAATGAGATCGTGAATCTTGGCGTTATATGCGGCAATAACTTCATCAATCATCTCTCCCCAAGGCTCAGGTGACATGACCATGCCGGCGCCGCCGCCATATGGAGTGTCATCAACGCTCTTATGAACACCTTGCGCCTTATCTCGAAGATCGTGGACAGCAATATCGATCAAGTTATTTTCTTGAGCTTTGCCAATCAAGGAGAGCTTAAGTGGGCTTAAATACTCGGGAAAAATCGAAATAACATCAAAACGTAATTTACTCATCAGAAACACCTAATAGTCCCTCGGGTGGCGCAATAGTGATCTTGCGGTTTTCAAGATCAACAGTTGGTACAAATTCCTTCACAAAAGGAATCAAAACTTCACCCGTCGGAGTATTAATCGCTAAGACATCTTGGCCTGGAAGATTGAGCACATCGGCCAACTCCCCAAAAGTATTACCGCTTGTATCAACAACTGCGAGTCCCACCAGTTGCTGCACGTGATACTCCCCTTCAACCACCGCTTCATCTGCCATATCAACATCGGCCAAAAGAAGTGTGTCTCGTAATTTCTCAACAGCAGTTCTATCGCTGGCTTCCTTAAACTTTAGAAGCAGTATTCCGTTGTGATCACGGACAGATTCAATTGTTAGTGGACCGCGTTCAACTGGGTCAGTGGTCAAAGTGGCGCCAATAAAGAAACGCTCATCAGGAAGATCAGTTCTTATTTCTATGGTCACTTCACCAAGAACACCGTGCGCTCGACCAATGCGGCCGACCACCAGCAACACTTTTATCGAGCCTCGTCAGCCTCGATGAGATCTACTCGCACTGAACGACCTGCAAGTGCACTCACAACTGTTCGAAGAGCGCGCGCGGTGCGACCATTGCGGCCAATCACCTTGCCAATATCTTCTGGATGCACGCGCACTTCTAAAGTTGTTCCGCGGCGATGAGTCTTCTCGGTGATAACCACTTCTTCAGGATTATCAACGATTCCCTTTACGAGATGCTCAAGTGCCTCGTCAATCATAATTATTCAGCAGCTTCTTCTTTTGGAGCAGCATCAGCGGCAGCCTCAGGAGTAGCTTCAACAACAGCTTCTGCCTCAGCAACAACTTCAGCTACAGCCTCTTCAACTGCTGCTTCAACAACAGCTTCAGCGACGGCTTCTGTAACAATCTCTTCAACTGCAGCAACTACCTCTTCAGGTGCTGGTGCGTTCTTTGCAGCAAGCTTTTCAGCTGCCTTCTTCTTAAGAGTTGTTGCACCATCTGCAGGCTCATTCATTGCATCCTTAACGGCTGCTTCATAAGCAATACGCTTTTCAGGCTTTGGAGCTGCAACGCGAAGTGTTCCTTCTGTTCCAGGCAATCCCTTGAACTTCTGCCAGTCACCAGTGATCTTGAGCAATACCTCTACAGCTTCAGTTGGCAGTGCGCCAACGCCAAGCCAGTATTGAACTCGAGCAGAATCAACTTGGATAAATGATGGCTCTGAAGTTGGTGTGTAACGACCAATCTCTTCGATCGCCTTACTGTTACGCGCAGTGCGTGCATCAGCAACAACGATTCGGTAATGCGGGGTGCGAATTTTTCCAAGACGCATCAATTTAATTTTTACGGCCACGTGTGTGGTTACTCCTTGTTTATTCGGTTTGATTTTCGCCTAATCAGTGGGAGCGACTAGGTAAATCTCAATCCATTGTGAATGGTTTTTGCTAAGGGGTAGAGGGCCCTTAAGCAGGTGCCCAATCTTGCCACCTCTGGGGTGCTGGGCCAAATTGAGAAATTAACTCTCCTGGGCGCGCTTAGCTGGGTTACCTGAGCGTGATTTCTTCTTCGGCGGTTGGGTCTTATTCATCTTGGGCATTGCGGGCATCCCCGGCATCGCGGGCATTCCTGCTGGCATTCCTCCGCCTTTTTGCATCTGCTTCATCATCTTCTGTGCGCCAACGAATCGATCGACCAAATTATTTACTTCCGGAACGCTACGACCGCTTCCCTTGGCAATACGGGCGCGACGTGAACCATTGAGAACTTTCACATCACTGCGCTCTTGCGGCGTCATCGATTGAACTATTGCTTCAGTGCGAACGAGTTCGCTCTCATCAAAGTTTTCTAATTGTTTCTTCATGGCACCTGAGTTCATCCCTGGCAGCATCCCAAGCATCTTGGACATAGAGCCCATCTTTTTTATTGCTTGAAGTTGGCCAAGAAAATCGACAAGTGTGAATTCATCCCCGCTTGCAAACTTTTCTTCAAGCTTCTTACTAACTTCTGGATCAAATGCTGCTTTAGCTTGCTCGGCCAACGTGGCGACATCTCCCATTCCCAAAATGCGAGAAGCCATGCGCTCTGGATAGAAAAGATCAAAGTCTCCTGGCTTTTCACCAGTTGCAGCAAACATAATTGGCTTACCAGTTTGTGAAACGATTGAAAGCGCTGCTCCGCCTCTGGCATCGCCATCGAGCTTGGTAAGCACAACTGCGTCAAAACCAACTCCAGTTAGAAATGCTTGCGCTGTTTTTACTGCGTCTTGGCCCACCATGGCATCAACAACGAACAAGATCTCATCTGGGTTAACTACATCTCTGATCTTTGATGCTTGCTCCATAAGCTCTGCATCGACGCCAAGTCGACCTGCTGTATCAACAATGACAAAGTTATGGAATTTATCTTCAGCAAACTTCTTTCCTGCCTTGGCAACGGCAACTGGATCTCCCACGCCATTTCCAGGTTCAGGTGCAAAGACTGGAACGCCTACTGCTTGACCTACTTGTTGAAGCTGCGTCACAGCATTTGGTCGTTGCAAATCTGATGCAACCAGCACCGGAGTATTTCCTTGGCTCTTTAAGTAGAAGGCCAACTTTCCAGCAAGTGATGTCTTACCCGCACCTTGCAAACCAGTGAGCATGATGACGGTCGGAGATTTCTTGGCAATACGGATACGACGAGCGCTTCCGCCAAGAATTCCTATGAGTTCTTGATTAACAATCTCAAAGATTCCTTGGGAGGGATTAATACTCTTATTGACACTCTCGAGTGATTCAAGTGAGCGAGCCTTGATATCTTGAGTAAATTTCTCGGCAACTTCAAGTGCCACATCTGAATCAATCAGCGCTGCTTTAATCTCTAAAACAATCTCATCAATATCTGATGCCTTGATTCGCCCGCGGGAGCGCAGGGAAGAAAAAGCAGATCCGAATTTAGAGGTCAGTGAATCAAACACAGGGGTAGGTTACTCGCTTGAGGAATTTAAAACTTCTTCAAGTTCTAGCACGAGAGCCGCCGCGCGTTCATTGCTGAGCGCGCCTCCGGCTAAGTCAGCAACATAAATAGTGTCGAAAGCTTCAGCACCTAGAGTGGCAACAATGGCGCCTCTGATATCTGCCCCGAAGCTCGCAATCACTTTACTCAAGGTATAAAGAATTCCTGGCTGATCGTGCATGCGAACTTCAACGATTGTCGCCCCCGTTGCTAAGTTATTCGTTGCGCTAACTACTGGCGGTGGCACCGCGATACCAGGAGTTCTTCTATGGGCTGCAATCCGGTCAGCAATCTTTGAATCCAGATCTATATCGCCATCTAGTGCGCGAGAGATTAGCTCATGCATTTTGTCTGCGTCTGGGTAAGGCGCACTCACATCAATAGTAACAAGCCAATTCATTACCGCCGAGTTTTCAATTGATCGTGTTCTAGCTGAGCGGACATCCATTCGGGAAACGCTGAGCGCTGCTGCAACTAAAGACAAAAGCCCAGGGCGGTCAGGAGAAACTATTTCAATAGAAAGAACATCGTTGTGTGGAGTGATGACAACAGATAGCTCGCCGCTTGCCGCCTTAGCAATCTGTTCACTCGTTAACTCTGGCTCTGGTGCTGGTTCAATGCCTTGCATTGCAGAGAGACAACGCTTCACTAAATCATTTACGAGAGTGGCTTTCCAATCAGTCCATGCCGCCCTTCCTGTTGCTTCACCATCTGCAATGCTCAAAGCGTGTAGGAGCTCTAGAAGCTGAGCGTTTGGAACGAGTGAGAGAACATAGGAAATTGTTTGTGGATCATCTAGATCGCGCCTCGTTGCCACACTTGAAAGAAGTAAGTGATGCTTGACCATCAGTGCGATTGTTTGGCAATCCTCATCTTCAAACCCCAGTCGCGCAGCAAGAGGGAGGATTAGTTCTTCTCCGTATTCTGAGTGATCTTTATCAGCATAACCCTTCCCAATATCGTGGAAGAGTGCGGCGACGAGTAAAAGATCTGGTCTATGAACACTGCGGGTGAGCGCAGCAGCTTTGACTGCAGTTTCAAGCATGTGACGATCAACTGTGTGGTGATGCAACACATTTCTTTGTGGCAGGAATCGAACGTGAGACCACTCCGGGATCCAACGTTCAATTAGCCCCTCTTGATCGAGTGCTTCAAAGACATCAACCATCGCCTCTCCCGCGCCAATGAGTGCAACGAGATCTTCACGTGTTTGCCGTGGCCAAGGAGTTGTTAGAGGTACATAATTTTCAGAGATACTCATGGCCGTCTCAACAGAAAGACGTAAGCCACGCTGAGCTGCAAACGCTGCTGCTCGCAGGCCAAGTCCAGCATCGTTCTTGCCCTCTTCATCAACCAAAATTACTTCGCCTTGATACGAGGCAATACCTTTTGCAATAGCGGTTGTACTTTTACCTTTAAAAAATCTGCGCTTACTACTCTGATTAATCCGGTGCCAAGTCAATTGCATGACATAGTCAACGGCGCGAGCAGCCTTTGATATCTCAAGCATTAATACATCAGCATCTGCAAAACCCATTTTTGCAGCAACGGCATCTTGCTCTGTGAGGAGAAGCTGATCTCGCCCGCGCCCTGTTATCTGATGAAGAGTGTCTCTCGCATTAGAGATCAGCGCCTCAGAGGCTGCAACACGATCAAGTGCAACATCAACGAGTTGGCTTTCAGATATTGCTCGCAGAGCATTGATATCTCGAAGCCCCCCACGGGCCTCTTTTAGATCTGGTTCAAGAAGAAACGCTAGTTCACCACTTCGCTCTGCCCGCTCACTAATAGAAGCGCTTAAAGCTGGAAGGTACTTTCTAATCTCTTTGCTCCAACGGACTTTGGCATCCTCTGCGACTTCTTCAGTGAGATCGCTATTTCCAATGATGTGGCGGATATCTAAAAGTCCGAGAATTACCTTCACATCTGCCGCTGATACATGAGCGGTCTCTTTGCGAGTGCGTACCGAGTAATCAACCTGCGCACCTGAACTCCATAATGGATAGAGAAGGGCATTCACGAATTCTCCGAGGACTTTTTCGCTAAGCCCTGTGTGCAAAATAAGGATGTCTAAATCAGAACCTGGCGCGAGCTCTCCGCGCCCAAAGCCACCTACTGCCGCTAGTGCAACATCATCTTCTACTACTTCGGTAATGGATAAAGCGCCGCGAAAGAGTTCAGCAAGCTTGTTATCACTTGCATTCGATCTTTCGCGACGCTCCCGAGTACCCACTTAGTCAGTCTAGTTAAATGAAACTAGATTGCATCTGCCCCGCGCTCACCTGTACGCACGCGCACGATGTGATCGACTGGAACCGACCAGACCTTGCCATCACCGATAGCTCCTGTTGATGCAGCCTTGACGATCACGTCAATAACTTTTTCCGCATCAGCAGTATCTACGACAACTTCAAGGCGAACTTTTGGAATCAAATCAACGGTGTATTCAGCACCGCGATAGACCTCAGTATGACCACGTGTGCGACCAAAACCACTGGCTTCAGATACCGTCATACCGGTAATTCCATATGCCTGTAGCGCGGTCTTAACGTCATCTAACTTAAATGGCTTAATGATTGCTGTTATGAGTTTCATTCCCACTCCTTACTTAGTTGAGGTGAAGTTAGAGAGGAAACGAGAGCCATCTGACATCGAAGCACTCTCGTATGCAGTTTCAGCGTGCTGGCTTAGATCAAGTCCTGCGACTTCATCTTCCTCAGATACACGGAATCCTACGGTCTTTTCAATCAAGAGCGCCAAGATGTAACTGACGATGAATGAGTATGCGACAACTGCCGCAACCGCAAGTATTTGGTGGCCCATAAGTGTCCAGCCACCGTGATAGAAGAAGCCATTAGCTCCATTGACCATTGCTGTTCCAAAGAGACCAATGAGTAGCGCACCCAAGATACCTCCAACAAGGTGAACACCCACGACATCGAGTGCATCATCAAACTTGAAGACATGCTTGAGGCCAGTAGCCAAGCAACAGAGAACGCCAGCAACTAGACCAATAACGATTGATCCCATTGGGCTAACAAATCCGCAGGCAGGTGTGATTGCAACTAGACCTGCAACAGCGCCAGAGGCGGCGCCAAATGTTGTTGCGTGTCCATCACGAATCTTCTCTGTCAGCATCCAAGCAAGTAGAGCTGCGGCAGTTGCAGTGTTGGTATTTACAAATGCGTAAGCAGAGAGCGTGTTCGCTGATAGCGCTGATCCAGCATTAAAGCCGAACCAACCAAACCAGAGAAGACCAGCACCAAGAAGAATGAATGGCACATTGTGTGGACGCATTCTTTCCTTTGGCCAACCCTTGCGCTTACCAATTACTAAGCAGATTGCAAGTGCTGCGGCTCCCGCATTCGCGTGAACAACAGTTCCGCCTGCGAAATCTTCTGCACCCTTCTTTGCAAGCCATCCAAGAGGTGAGAAGACCCAGTGCGCAACAGGTGCGTACACGAGTACGAGCCAGAGACATGAGAAGGCAACCCAGCTACCAAACTTCAAACGATCAGCTGTTCCACCTGTAATAAGCGCAGGTGTAATGATTGCAAACATCAATTGAAAGGCAACGAATACCATTGGTGGTATTGAAAGAGACAAACCACTTGGTTGCATCCAGATGTGATTGAGTCCAAAATTCTTAAGGCTTCCAATGAAGCCGTTGCCACCTTGGAATGCAAGGCTATAAACGCCAAGAATCCATAGAACAGAAACTGTTCCCATTGTGACAAAGTTTTGAGCCAACATGCCCAAGACATTCTTACCACGAACCATTCCGCCGTAGAAGAAAGCAAGGCCAGGTGTCATAAGCAGTACAAGTGCAGATGAAACTAAAATCCAGGCAGTGTCTGCGTGATTAGTTGCATCTGTTGTTGCAGCCGCCGCAGTGACGACGTCACCCATTAGAAAATGCATAAGTTCTCCAGATGTTTAAGGGGAAGGAGATCTCGACGCTGAGAGGTGGAAAGACTCTCGCCCTCGGGTTACAGGAGATGTCCTTTTCGTGTTACGAAATGGTTACAAAATTTGGGATTTACGCGTGGCTATTACGCCAGCAGACCAGAAATGTAACTTTCAGGATCAAAGCGCCCGAAATCTGTAGCCGACTCCCCTGTGCCCACAAACTTAATTGGCACCCCGGTCTCCCGCTCGATCGCCAAGGCAATGCCACCCTTAGCTGAACCATCAAGTTTTGTAAGAATTAATCCGGTCGCACCAACGCTGGAAATGAAGCTTTTCGCCTGAACAATTCCATTCTGCCCTGTAGTCGCATCGATCACTAATAGAACTTCATCAATTGGAGTGCTCTTTTCCACAACTCTTCTGATCTTTTCCAGCTCATCCATCAAGTTATTAGCCGTATGTAAACGACCTGCCGTATCAATAATCAAATAATTACTGCCTTGTTCTTTTGCTTGCACTGCGGCGTCAAATGCGACAGATGCAGGATCTCCTTGGAACTTTCCAGCAACAACATTGACACCTAGGCGCGTGCCCCAGGTTTGTAATTGTTCGATTGCTGCGGCACGGAAAGTATCGGCTGCACATAGTGTGATTGAGCTGCCTTCATTTTTAAGAAGAGATGTGAGTTTGGCAACCGATGTTGTCTTACCTGTTCCATTAACGCCAACAACCATGACCGTTGTAAGGCGATCAGAGTGAGATGCAATCTCCCGCCTTGTTGGTGCCAGTGCCCCAAATAGCGCTGCGCTCACCGCCGCGCTTAGATCATCTGGCTTTGTCTTCTTTGCCACCTCAATCAGTTCATCGCTGAGCGCTCCACCCAGGTCGGCTTCAATCAAACTTCTTCTCAGTTCTTCCCAGTCTGCGGCAGAAAGATCTGCTCCTTTGAGTTTTGCAAATATTTTGGAGAAAAGCGCCATCAGAATTACTTAAACGGATTCAGATTCACGCAAGCGCTGAGAGATGACTTCAGATACGCCATCACCACGCATTGTCACGCCATACAGAGCATCGGCAATTTCCATGGTGCGCTTTTGGTGAGTAATGATGATGAGCTGAGACTTCTCGCGAAGTTCTTCAAAGACACCAAGTAAGCGTCCGAGGTTTGTGTCATCCAAGGCTGCTTCAACCTCATCCATCACATAGAACGGACTTGGGCGTGCTTTGAAAATAGCCACCAGCATGGCGACAGCAACAAGTGAACGCTCACCACCTGAAAGAAGTGAAAGCCGCTTTACGCGCTTTCCTGGTGGGCGAGCTTCAACGTCCACGCCAGTTGTCATGAAGTTATCTGGATCGGTCAAAATCAGGCGACCATCTCCTCCTGGGAAGAGACGAGCAAAGATTGTTTCAAACTCACGTGCTGTATCAAGGTATGCCTCTTTAAAGATTTCAACGACCTTGTCATCAACTTCTTTAATAATGTCGAGCAAGTCCTTTTTCGTCTTCTTCAAATCTTCTAGCTGTTCTGCCAAATACTTCAAGCGCTCTTCAAGAGCTGAATACTCTTCCAGAGCAAGTGGGTTGATCTTTCCAAGTAGCGCCAAGTTTCGCTCTGCCTGAGCAAGACGCTTTTCTTGTTGATCACGGCGATAAGGAATGAGATCTCCTGGAATGAAGTTTCCTTCAGCATCTTCAATAAATGTTGGTACGTCGTTTTCTGGGCCATATTCATCGATCAAAGTGGTGACATCTACGCCAAGTTCTTCCACCGCGCGGACTTCTAACTGTTCTATGCGCAAGCGCTGTTCAGCGCGAGCAATCTCATCTTGGTGAACACTTGATGTTAGTTTTTCAAGTTCGGTTGTGAGTTCGCGAATCTTGCCGCGGATACTTAAGGTTTCACCTTCGCGCTCTGTGCGAGCCTTCTCCAAACGCTCACGTTCAGCTAGCGCCTTTGAAAGTGTTACTTCTAATTGAATAAGTGCTTCATAGGCGAGGTCTGCGATCTCTTGCGCTCTTGTTGCAGCAACCGCACGTTGCTCATTTCTTTGAGCAAACGCAACTGCGCCTTCACGTTCTGCTCTTGCTGAATCTTCAAGTGCTTTAGCACGAGCAGCTAGAGCTGTAATGCGCTCTTCTAACGTACGAAGTTCAAGACGCGCCTCAATATCTCTAGCTCTTGTGGTTGCCACCTTTGCGCGCAAATCTTCTAGCTTTGTGAGATCAGGTCGAGCAAGAGAAGATTCACCACTAGCTCCAGTAATAGTCGCGATGACGCGGTCGAGTTCTTTCTGTGCATTCTTCACATTGGAAGAGATTTCAATAATTTCAGCGCCCACACTATTGAGCCACGCTTCAATTTCACTGATTCCCCGGGCAATATCGCTCTTAAACTGCGCAACCTTCGAACTAGAACCATCGATCTGTCCGCCAGTTTTTTCAAGGAGAGTTGAGATTGTGCGAAGCACATTGGAAACTTGATTCTCTTCTTCAGCCAATCGCGCTTCAGCGCTCTGCAACTCTGAATTAATTTGAGCAAGTTGAGCTCTCTTTGATGTGAGCTCCGATGAAAACTTAGATTCTTCGGCGCGAAGTTCATGCGCTTCAGCATCCATTGATGCTGGATCGCGTCCACTTGCACGTGCCTCGTCTCTCTCTTCTGAAAGAAACTTTGCTCGCTCAGATGATAAAGATTGAACGCCGCGGAACTTCTCACGCTGGGCTGTGAGGTGATAAAAGTTTTCTTGGGCAGTAACTAATTGTGGATTCTCGACTAATGAAATTGAATCTAATTCTTCTTCACGTGCGCGCAGGCGATTGAGGTCTGCCTCAACACTATCGCGGCGCATACGCAAACTTGTTTCATCTGCTACTTCAGCATCAAGAGTGGATTTGAGCGCAATCAGATCATCTGCAAGAAGGCGAAGCCTTGAATCACGCACATCAGATTGAATCGTCGATGCTTTGCGGGCTACCTCTGCTTGTTTGCCAAGTGGCTTAAGCTGGCGGCGCAATTCAACCGTTAAATCTTGAATACGAGCCAGATTGGCTTGCATGGAATCTAATTTACGAAGAGCCTTCTCTTTACGCTTACGGTGCTTGAGAACACCAGCTGCTTCTTCAATGAAAGCTCGGCGCTCTTCTGGGTTTGCCAGCAAGATTGCATCGAGTTGACCCTGGCCAACAATGACGTGCATTTCACGGCCAATACCGCTATCGCTGAGCAGCTCTTGAATATCGAGTAGACGAGTAGTCTCACCATTTAATTGGTATTCACTTGTTCCGTTACGGAACAAAATTCTTGTAATTGTTACCTCAGTAAAATCAATAGGAAGTGCGTTATCAGTGTTATCGATAGTGACCGAAACTTCTGCGCGTCCCAGTGGGGCGCGTCCGGATGTTCCAGCGAAAATGACATCTTCCATCTTCCCGCCACGCAGAGACTTCGCGCCTTGCTCACCCATGACCCAAGAAAGTGCGTCGACAACGTTAGATTTTCCAGAACCGTTGGGACCAACCACGCATGTGATTCCACGCTCAAAGATGAGGTTGGTTGAGGATGCAAAGGACTTAAAGCCTTTGAGGTTCACACTCTTGAGATACACAGGGAAAACCTATCTCTAATAGGCCCCCACTTCTTACCTTTCGCGGCGCGTGTGCGCAATCAGAGGGCTAGGACTGCGGGTGTTCGAGTTGGGCTAGAGCGTTTCTAGCCGCTGCTTGCTCGGCCTCCCGTTTGCTCTTACCGCTACCCACAGGGAACTTTTCTGCGCCAAGTACTGCAATAGCTGTGAAAGATTTATCGTGATCAGGGCCTGATTCAGTAATGATGTATTCAGGTGCTGGCTTATTAAGAACTGCCGCAAGTTCTTGCAGAGCAGTCTTTCCATCAAGTCCTGCGCCTTGCGCATTGGCTGAATCAATAAATGGGCCAAACCAACGGCTCACCACTTCATCAGTCTTAGCTAGGCCATGCTCAATAAAAATTGCGCCGACAATTGCTTCAAGTGAATCGGCCAAGATTGAATTCTTATCGCGGCCCCCCGAAGATACTTCTCCCTTACCGATGCGCAGGTAATCACCAATACCGAGCTCACGGGCAATCTGGGCAAGGGCTTTTGTGTTCACAACTCCAGAACGCAGAGGTGAAAGTTTACTTTCATCAAAATCAGGGAATTTAAGGTAGAGCTGCTGGGTGATAATTAAACCAAGAACGCTATCGCCTAAGAATTCAAGGCGTTCATTTGTTGGTAATCCACCAGATTCATATGCAAAAGAGCGGTGGGTAAGTGCAAGTTCAAGCAAACTTTCTGAGACCAGAACGCCTAAGCGATCGGTTAATTCAGAGAGCAGATCAGACCTCGATTACCTGACGACGGTTATATGTACCGCAAGTTGGGCAAGCAGTGTGCTGCAACTTTGGTTGCTGGCATTGCTGACAAAGTGAAGTTGCTGCCGGTGTTGTCTTCCATGCACTACGACGTGAGCGAGTACGCGAACGGGACATCTTTCGCTTTGGGACTGGCATGGCTAGCTCACTTTCTTTTCGGCAATTTTTTGTCCAGAGATTTCATAACCCTCGAACAGAGTAGAAGTATCCCCCAAAGAGAGAAAATAGTAAAAACGAGGCTCTTCATGCGTTCGGGGAGTTCCATCCTTCAAGCCCAGCCCAGCGGATATCCCCGCCAGCGTGAGCATGATCTTCTGGCAGATCAATCCATTTCAGGCCGCAGCCAGGGCAGAGCCCTTCGCAATCTGGGGAGCAAAGCGGGTTGATTGGAAGATTTAATATCACTGCATCTCTTATGGGCCCTTCAAGGTTGATGAAATCACCTTCCATCCACAGTTCGGCGTCTTCATCTTCAACATCAATCTCTTTTTGTTGTGACTTACTCTTATGACGAGTATCTAATTCATAGTTATAAAGTTCTTGAAAACTCTCATCAATCTCAAATGAAACCGGCTCAAGGCACCTGATGCACTCACCTATGGCTTCTGCTCGCACTTGCGCGCTGGCCAATACACCTTCTGCCACGGATTGCAGGCGTAGGTCAACGTCAATCGGAGCATCTGTCGGGATAGCAACTAAGGCAATACCAACCGGCTCGTGCTGATCAAAAGTCAGTTCATACTCACGCATCTCACCAGCACGGCGAGGCAAGTCATGACAACTGAAATCGAATGGGTTCTTGCTCATAATTTTTCCTAAAGAGTATTAATCGGCGAGTTCTGAGAGCGCATCTTTATCTCCTGCGCCTTCAAGTTTTTCACGGCCACGCTCAACAACATCAAGAGTCTTATTCAAGATGACTTCTAGTGTGGCAAGACGTGAGTCGATGTATTTCTCAATTTCAGCGCGCTGCTCTTTAGCATCTGCTTGTACTTCAGCAAGAATCCTCTTTGATTCGGCTCTTGCAGCCGCAACAATCTCAGTTTGGCTAACCATGCGAGCAACTTCCTCGCGCGCACGCTCGATGATCGAATCTGCGCTCTCTCTTGCCTCTTCTAAAATCTTTTCACGTGTGGCAATAATTCCTTGCGCTGTTGCAAGATCTTTAGGAAAGGCGTGTGATGCTTGGTCGAGTAGCTCGAGCAACTCACCGCGGTGCACAACACAACTTGCTGAAAGTGGAACGCTGCGAGCTTGCTCCACAAGGTTGACTGCTCCTTGAATACGATCGATAACGTCCATTATTTACCTCCAGATGCTCGTTGCACTTCTGCAAGACGAGCTTTGAGCTTCGGGACAAGTGATGCCGGGATGTAGTTAGACACATCACCATCATAACTTGCGATTTCTTTAACCAAAGATGACGAGAGAAAAGAGTGTGCGGGAGCGGTCGACATGAAGAGCGTCTCAACCCCTTTGAGCTGCAAATTGATCTGAGACATCTGTAATTCGTAGTCAAAGTCAGTAACGGCGCGAAGACCCTTCACGATAATCGGAATCTTGTTCGCCTCGCAGTAATCAACCAGAAGGCCTGACCAAGAGTCCACCTTCACGTTGGTGTATTTCTTGGTGACTTCCCGGATCATCTCCATGCGCTCATCGACGCTAAATAGAGAGGATTTGGTGACATTTACAAGAACCGCGATTACTACCTCATCAAACATCTTGCTGGCCCGCTCAATAATGTCGAGGTGACCAAAGGTGATTGGATCAAATGATCCAGGGCAGACAACGCGTTTCACAGTTAAACGCTAGCAGAGTAAGCGCCGTAGAAGATACTTCCCTGTCCATACGAGCGTATTTTCAGAAGTTCCATAGCAGCGGGCCACGTGAAAGGTGAGCTCTTTGTTTCGCGTTCAATAGCAATAATTCCGCGAGGTTGAATCAACTTACGCTGATCAATTACTTCCAATAACTCTTCTATTGCGCTGTTATTCACATCATAAGGTGGATCCATAAAAATAATGTCATATTTCATGGCGCTATCAGATTCCAAGAAAGCCAAAGCCTTACTCTTAAAGACTCTATATTTTCCAGAAGTGTTCTTCACTAGTTGAAAATTAGAGATTGCTAAGTCATGCACATCAGCTTCGGCTTCAACCCCATGCACAATCGAAGCTCCCCTGGAGAAAGCTTCAACTCCAACTGCCCCGCTACCGGCAAAGAGATCGAGAAACTTTAAATCTTGAATGCTAGAAAACTCAGATTCCAAAGAAGAGAAGAGTCCCTCACGAGCACGGTCTGATGTTGGGCGCACGCGTGCATCTACAGGTGAGAGCAGTGTTTTACCCTTGGCAAGTCCTGCAATGATGCGCATCTTTTTCTACCCTTTATCCATAAAGTCAGTTTCTTCGTTGACGCCAAGTGCGGCAACTTCAGCGGCTAATTCTGGCATTGATGCAAGGGTTGCGTCTTTTGAAACGAGTTCGATGGCAACGCTGCGAGCCTTCTCAATTAGAGGCTCATCACTTAGGACTTTAAGCAGGCGAAGATGTGAGCGCACGCCGGATTGGGCCTTGCCTAAGACATCTCCTTCGCTGCGTTGCTCAAGATCAATGCGTGAGAGTTCAAAGCCATCAAGAGTTCCAGCTACAGCGTTAAGTCTGATCATTGCCTCTGATTCTGCAGGCGCACTTGTCACAATCAAGCACAGCCCAGGAACTTTTCCTCGCCCTACGCGTCCGCGCAATTGATGCAGCTGTGAAACACCAAATCGATCGCCATCCATAATCACCATCATGGAAGCGTTAGGAACATCCACTCCAACTTCAATAACTGTTGTCGCAACTAAAACATCTATCTCTCCTCGGGAGAAAGCGGCCATCGTTGCATCTTTTAATTCAGAAGGTTGTCTGCCATGAAGCGGGGCAAGCTTTAAACCTTTTAGAGCGCCTGTTGCAAGAAGAGGGGCAAGTTCTTCGACAGAGGCCATGGGAACTTTCTCATCTTCCAAACCTTCATCCATCATGCGCGCAATTTCCCGATCGCGCTCTGTCATTCCTGTGGGCTCAATTGCGGTGGCGCTAATACGAGGCGCAACGATATATACCTGATGCCCTTTTTCTACCTCTTCCTTGACCCGCTGCCACGCTCGATCTAAGTAGTGTGGTTTTTCTAATACGGCAATGACATGGGTCGTTATAGGTGTGCGACCAGATGGCAACTGGCGAAGAGTGGAAACTTCTAGATCTCCAAAGATCGTCATCGCAACTGTGCGAGGAATTGGCGTTGCCGTCATAACAAGCACATGAGGCGGGAACTTTGCCTTACCGCGAAGTGCATCTCTTTGTTCCACGCCAAAGCGGTGTTGCTCATCGACAACTACTAAACCAAGATCTTTGAAATCAACACCGGCGCTCAGAAGGGCATGAGTACCAATAACTATTCCCGCATCTCCTGATGCAATCTTTGCTAGTGCTGCTTTCTTTGTTGCCGCAGGCATTGATCCTGTAAGTAGTACAACTTGTGTTGCATCCTGTGCTCCCCCAAGTTCTCCGCCTTGTGCCAGCGTGCCCAGCAAAGTCGTGATTGTTTTGTAATGCTGTTGGGCTAGAACTTCGGTCGGAGCTAAGAGCGCTGCTTGGCCATCAGAATCAACAACGTTGAGCATTGCGCGAAGGGCAACAACAGTTTTACCTGAACCTACTTCACCTTGCAATAAGCGATGCATGGGATGGCTCTTCGCCATATCTGCTTCAATCTCGGCGTTTACTTCTTTCTGGCCATCGGTCAGTGTAAATGGCAGAAGCTTTTCAAATTGTGTAACTAGCCCGCCTTCTTTGATAACACGGGGCGCTGCATCAAGGGATGCGATTTGATTACGTCTTTGCGCAAGCAAGATTTGCAGAAGAAGCGCTTCATCAAAAGTTAAACGTGTGCGAGCGAGCGCAGCTGATTCCAGCGAAGCGGGCTGATGAATATCTCGCAAGGCGGTAGTGAAATCTGGATAGCCGAGGTTTTTAAGTAGATCTTTTGGCATGTAATCAGGTAATACCTCGAGTGCATCCAAAACAATCTCCACGCACTGGGCAAGCTTCCATGATGGCAACTTTGAAGCCGATGGATAAACAGGTAAGAACTTTCCTGCAAAGCCAGCAACCGCCTCGTCCACATCATTGCCATCTGGAATAAGTTGGTAATCAGGGTGCGATAGTTGGCGCTTGCCGTTAAAGGAGCCAACTTTGCCGGCAAACATTCCTGTACGGCCAATGCGCAGTTCTTTCTCTCTCCACGGTTGGTTAAAGAATGTCAGCCACATCTTTGCTGAACCATCTGTGACGACTACTTCTAATATTGTGCGCCCAGACGCACGGCGTAAATTCACCGCGCTGATCTCTGCAAGCACTGTGGCTTCTTCGCCGTCATCTAGTTCGGCAATATCTGAAAGCTCACCGCGTGCTACATACCTTCTGGGGTAATGACGTAGTAAGTCCCCTACCGTTTTCATCCCAAATGCCTTCTCCAGGGCCTTGGCGGTGCGATCACCGAGGTCCTTGGCGAGGGAGCTTTCTAGGGTGGACATGAGCCAATTCTGCCGACCGATTCGCCATTTAGGTGCGCTTATGGGTAATCTTGCGCTCTTAAATCTTTTATACACATATTTACTGATACTTAAAGGAGTTACCGTGGCATCAACATGCGATATCTGTGGCAAGGGCCCCAGCTTTGGCAACAATGTCTCTCACTCCATGCGCAAGACACGTCGCCGTTGGAATCCAAATATCCAGCGCATCCGCACCCTCGTTGGTGGATCAACTAAGCGTCAGAACGTCTGCTCAACTTGCATGAAGGCTGGCAAAGTCACTCGCTAGTTCTTGTGCGAAGTTTCTTGAGCTTTACTTCTTTCCAAATAATCTAGAAAACAATCCCGGAGTTTTAGGCTCACCGGCATGCCCTTGGCACTGCTCTGACTTGGGGACTCCGCGCATGACTTCATCCACGTGTTGACCACAGCCGCTCCACGTTGCTTTGCCGCACCTGCGGCATTTAACTTTTGTGCACATTACTGAGCTCTTTTCATAAGGCTCAATGTAGCGGTCATTTCATCATCGCGTTGATAAATACTGCCAGCCAACAATGAAATGACCGATTATCTACATATTCACTTTTTTAAGAGGTGTGACTCTCAAAATTTACGCAGCGGGCTCTAAATCTTTCTCTCGCTTTGCGATCAAAAGCCAGTTCACAAATCCCCAGATCACAAAGGCTCCGTAGATCAGGTAGAGCGCTGCTGATGGGTAGTAACCACCTTTAATGAGAAGTGGTGTTCCTACTGCATCAACTGCAATCCACACGAGCCAGAACTCCACGTAACCTCTGGCCAGACCATAGGTTGCAAGAGCGGAACCTGTGAAGATCCATGTATCTGGAAATGGCGCCCATGAACCAAGGGCTTTAATAATGTAATAAGAAATTGTGAAGAAAACGAGCACGACTGGAACGATCTGCATCTTCTCTTTTGTAGTAGTCCAGCGAATTTTTACTGGCTTTTGTGAGCCATCAGTTTCGCGATTTCTAATCCACTTCTGCCAGCCATATACGCTGACCAAAATGAAGAGGACCTGACGGCCTGCTTGACCCAACATCACCTTTGTTTGTTGATTGTGATCTGTAAGTCCACCGATAAATAAGGTGAATAGGAGAACGTTTCCGATAATTCCTACCGGCCACGTCCACATCTTGCGACGCATTCCAAGGAGCGCGCTTGCAAGACCAAAGACGTTTCCAATAATTTCTTTCCAATAAATGGATTTCGAACCGAAATGAACTTGGGCATTAAATAGCCAATGTATAAATGACACGACAGACTCTTCTCTGCTGCTCCCTCTCATCCAGACTTTAACTGTCGGTACTGGAATTTCACCAGTTCCACCGATGCCTGGCTGGCCTCGGGTCGCGGACTATAACCGCCGGTTCGGAATTACACCGACCCCGGAAACAACAGCCAAATCTTAGTATGGGGACCTTGAGCCTGCATCTTTAAAGCAAGGCCTATGAAAAGTGTTTGTAGCCTTCATGAACTGCAGGAACTGCGTTGATGCGAACACCCTTACCCAAGACAACCTTACCAATCTCAATTGCCTGGCGAGGGAAGGGAAGATGCGGTGAGATAGTCGCCACAAAGACATGGTCTTCTCCCCCATGAAAATCTATAACTTCATCCTCATGAGTTCTAATTTCAATTCCCACCCCAGATGCATTGGCAATATGTGTCAGCTCTGACACAAGGCCATCGCTGGTATCGATCATCGATGAGACCCCGGCTAGCGCGAAATCGCGCGCAGCTGGGTAATTCACTATCGGTCTTTTATGAAATGAGCAGCGCTCATCATTTATACCTTGCTTGAGTAACGCTAATCCGCTGGCAGATTTTCCTGGAAAGTCAGAGATGATGACGATATCTCCCACTTGCGCGCCGCTTCTTGTAATCGGATCTTTCACACTTCCATAGACAGAGATAGTGAGCACTAGCTTCTCAGATTTACTGATGTCACCGCCCACAACAACAGCGCCTACTTTCTGTGCTTCATCCACAATTCCGCGGGCAAGTTCTGTTGCATCCTGGGCTGAAAAGTTTGTTGGCAGAGCTGCAGCAACGAGAAGAAATTCTGGAACCCCGCCCATCGCATAAATATCTGCAAGATTTGCCGCCGTTGTCTTTGCGCCAATTTCAAATAGCGAAGACCACGATCTGTTGAAGTGAACATCTTCCACGGCCATATCGGTTGCAAGTACTGCTTTACCTTCACCTCGCACCTTTGGAACGCTCACCACCGCAGCGTCATCGCCAATTCCGATCAGGACGCGCTCGCTTGTGGCGCTGGCAAATACCGCCTTGATGGCGGTGATCAGCTCGGTTTCAGAGGCCACAAAATTCCATTCCACTATTTATCTAACTGGGAGTAGCCTAGAGCCATGTCCGTACAGGTATACATCTTGATTCAAACCGATGTTGGCAAGGCTGGTTCAGTTGCCAAGTCCGTCTCAGCCATTGCTGGAGTGACCCTCGCTGAAGCAGTCACAGGTCCTTATGACGTTGTGATGCGCGCAGAGGCGCCAAGCATGGAAGAGCTCGGACGTTCCATTCTTTCTAAAGTTCAAGCAGTGCCAGGAATTACTCGCACTCTGACATGTCCGGTGACTGTTTACTAATACATGTCTTCAAAGAAAATCATCCTCGCCATTCAAAATGACGAGACTGATCCACCACATCTAGCCGGCCGATGGCTGATGGAGCTAGGTTTTGAAATAAGAATTCTTCGTGCCTACGAAGGTGAAAAAGTTCCTACAACTGTTCCAGATGACATTTGCGCTCTCATGCCACTGGGTGGACATATGAGCGCCACAGATGATCACGTTGCCCCGTGGCTTCCGGCAGAACGCGCACTCCTTAAAGATGCCATCGACCGTGATATTCCCATCTTTGCAATCTGTCTTGGCACTCAGTTGCTTGCCATCGCAGGTGGCGGCAATGTGGAGCGCGCAGCAGTTGGCGAAGTGGGCGTCTATTCGATCAACCCAACAAGTGCTGATGATCAGATTTTTGATTTCACTACATCACTTCCCGTTGCTCAATGGCATGAAGATCTAGTCACCGAGTTACCCCGAGGAGCCACACTTCTCGCGTCAAGTGAAGTCTGCGCCAATCAAATTTATCGAATTGGCTCTAAAAGCTATGGCGTGCAATTTCATCCAGAGATTGATCTGGCGATCGTCAAGCGCTGGGAAGCGGACGCAGATAATGCATTTAAAGAATCTGGAAAATCTTCTATTCAAGATGAATTTGCCCGCGTAGAAAAAGAGCTTGCCGAGATCTGGAAGCCATTTATTCAGCGCTGGGGCAGAGCAGTTCTAGCTAGTTAACTATTGCGCAGTCATTCCGCCATCTGCAGAGACGATTGATCCAGTCATAAACGAAGATTCATCCGAGGCAAGGAAAAGCACAAGGTTTGCAATTTCCCTGGGGGTTCCAGGACGTCCAATAGGTTGGAATGAATCAATAGTTTTATAGACGTGGTCTAAGCCCCCAAGCATCTTCGCGTGAGCATGATTGATTGGAGTATCAACCCAACCAGGGCAGATCGCATTGCAGCGCACGCCGGTCTTTGCGTAGTCAAGGGCAATACCCCGAGTGAACATAACAATCGCACCCTTTGATGCAGAGTAAACACTTAAGAAGGGCTCTGAGACCAAACCATTAACACTAGACATGTTCACGATCGAGCCGCTGCCTTGTTTAAGCATCGCAGGCAGAACAGCGCGAGTTAAGTACATCGCTCCTTTTATGTTTACTGAAAGGGTTCTATCGATCGTTTCATTAGTAACCTCATGGAATACACCGGGAAGATTTACCCCTGCGTTATTAACCAAGATATCGACAGTTCCAAAATCCTTAATGGCAGATGCAACAACCGCGTCACACTGCTTGTCATCAGAGATATCTATTGCAGCAGATGTGGCCTTGCCGCCGGAAGCAACAATGCCCTGCGCAACTGATTCTGCGGCAGCCCCGTTGATATCAGCGCAGATAAGGATGGCGCCCTCTTCAGCTAATCGGATTGCACTTGCCTCGCCAATTCCTGAACCAGCTCCGGTGACGATCGCTACTTTTTTATCGACGCGCATCTAACTCCTCCTAGGGCGATGTTTAACGTGGAAATACTAAAGCCGCTGGGGGTTTATTCCCAGCGGCTTTAGTAATTGTTACGAGAGATTAATCAAGTGTGCGAACAGCACCCTTGAATGACTTCTTGGCGCCAAGTACCCACCAGAGAAGCGCTCCACCGATCACAACAAGGAATGTGATTGGGGTGTAGTTAGCAGCATGAATATCGAACTTTGAACTCCACCAAACTCCAGCTGGAGTTGTTGGCATGATGAAGTAGATAGAGACAATTACAATCTCAAGGACTGCAACTGGAGCCATCCACTTCCACTTCTTTCCAAGATTCCATTCACCTTGCTTGAAGGCATCACCCTTGCGCCAACGAAGCCAGATTGGAATTGCGAAAGATCCAAAGAGTCCGATAACAGCCATTGAAGTAACGGCGAAGAATGCCACTGCTGAAGAAAGGGCTGGCAAAGTAACAACTACCGCTGCAATGCCAAGGCCAAACGCTGCGCGTGATGGATTCTTATTTTTATCAAGCTTGGTCCAGTTCTTATGTCCTGGAACAGCCTTATCTCTTGAGAATGCGAAGAGCATGCGTGAGCCTGCAGTGACGCAAGACATTCCGCAGAAGAACTGACCAAGACATGTAATGACCAAAATCAACTTTGCCCAGCCGAGAGAAACAGATGAAATGAAGATGGCTTGTACTGCTCCGCCAGCCTTTGAAATTCCCGCTTCATCAGTTGCTGCATAAAGGAAAGAAAGAAGAAGAATCCAGCCAACAACGGCTGAGTATGCGATCGACTTCCAGAGACCTTGCGCAGCAGCCTTACCAGCTTGACCAGTCTCTTCTGAAACGTGGGCAGATGCATCAAAGCCTGTGATTGTGTACTGGGTGAGCAAGAAGCCCAGAGGAAGTACATAAATCCAGAAGGCACGATGTGAGAAGCCGCTGTTATTGATCTGGTGAGTAAATACCCATGATGTTGTCTGGTGATGTGAAGGAATGAATACCAAAATCAGAATGATCGCTGTCACACCAAAGATATGTACCCAGACGTTGATTCCTTGGAGCTTGTGAATCAAGTTTGCGCCATAGATGTTCATTGCGATGTGAAGGAAGATGGTGACAAGGAAGACCAAGAAGACAGTCTTGAGATTGCCTGGGTCAAATGACTTTGAATAGAGATTTGCAGCGTATGTAAAGAAGCTAGCAAAGCCGTAATCAACACCAGCTGTCACAGTGATAAGACCGAGCAAGTTAAGCCAGCCTGTAACCCAGCCGTGAATTGGCTTACCAAGGTTTAGCGCCCAGTAATAAATTCCACCAGCAGTTGGCATCGCTGAGACCAACTCAGCCATAACCAAACCGATGATCATGATCAATGAAGCAATGATCGGCCAACCAACAGAGATCGCTACAGGACCGCCGTTGTTCCATGCTTGAGCAAATGTTGTGAAGCAACCTGAGAGAATGCAAATAATTGAAAAAGAGATCGCGAAGTTGTGGAACCCACTCCACTTTCGATCAAATTCCTGTTTGTAGCCGAGTTCAGCAAGTTTGCGAGCGTCGGCATCATTTGAATTAACCATTGTGCAATGTCCACCCTTCCTAGATGTTGGGAAAAGTGTGCCCTGAGTCATGGCCTAATGGAAGGTTATCCCTCATTTTTTTGGTCTTATTTTCACCTTTTTTACCTCCGTTGTGCTCGCCTCGCGCTCACTAGTAATCTGCTCCTATCTGCCCGTTCTGACCCCTATCGGAGGCTTTTTGTGAATCTTTCTTTGGATCAATTGAAGGCAGATGTTGCCGCAAAGAAGATCGACACCGTCGTTGTTGGGGCAACAGATATGCAAGGCCGCCTACAAGGCAAACGCATCCATGCGCCATTCTTTGTCGAAGACACAATCAAAAACGGAACAGAAGGATGCAATTATCTCCTCGCCGTTGATGTGGATATGAATACCGTTCAAGGCTATGACGTCTCTTCTTGGGAGACTGGTTATGCCGACATGGGAATGTCTCCTGACTTCAACACACTCCGCTATATGCCTTGGCATGAAGGAACTGCTCTTGTTATCGCAGACTTCGTTGATCACCATAAGGATTTGATCTCTGTCTCACCGCGCACAATCCTTAAAAAGCAGCTTGCCCGTCTTGCAGATGCAGGAATGGTTGCCATGTGTGGCACTGAACTTGAATTTATAGTTTTTAAAGATACCTTTGAAGAAGCATGGGATAAGGGCTACACCGGCCTTACTCCTGCCAACCAGTACAACGTTGACTATTCACTCTCAGGCACTGCTCGCGTTGAGAAGCTTCTGCGCGCAATCAGACTGAATATGGATGCTGCCGGACTCACAGTGGAGTCAGCAAAGGGTGAATGTAATTTTGGTCAGCACGAGATTGCATTTAAGTATGAAGACGCTCTTGCAACCTGTGATAACCACTCTATTTACAAGATGGGCGCAAAAGAGATTGCTTCCCAGCAAGGATGCTCACTGACCTTTATGGCAAAGTTCAATGAACGCGAAGGTAGCTCTTGCCATATTCATCTTTCTTTCCGCAGTAAGGATGGCAAGCCTGTTCTTGCAGGAGATGCTGGAGATGGAATGTCGAAGGAGGGTCGTGCATACCTTGCAGGACTTCAAGCACATATGCGTGAGCTGACATTGTTATTTGCACCAAACATCAACTCATATAAGCGTTATCAAGCAGGAACATTCGCTCCGACTGCAATCAAGTGGGGTCGCGATAATCGCACATGCGCACTTCGCTTAGTTGGTGAAGGGCTATCACTTCGTGTTGAGAACAGAGTCCCAGGCGGAGATGTGAACCCATATCTTGCAGTTGCAGCGATGGTTGCAGCAGGACTTGATGGAATTGAAAAGAATTTAGAGCTTGAGCCAATTTTCCAAGGAAATGCATATGCCCTTGAAACAGCGCGTATTCCTGAGACCCTAAAAGAAGCACGGGATCTCTGGGCCAATAGCGCATGGGTAAAGCAGACATTCGGTGAAGATGTTCAGAAGCATTACACCCATATGGCAGATACAGAACTTGATGCCTTTAACCGCGCAGTTACTGACTGGGAACGTATCCGCAGCTTTGAGAGAATGTAAGGAATAAGAAATATGAGCACGTATACCGTCATTAACCCTGCCACCGCATTACCCGTTAAAGACATTTCGATGGCCGATCTTGCGCAGACTGACGCTGTCATTGCAAAGGCCCATAAGGCATTTGAAACCTGGAGAAAAGTAAACCCAGGTGATCGCGCAAAGCTGCTTCGTAATTTTGCCAGAATTGTTGATGAGCACATCGAAGAACTAGCTCTCCTTGAGGTTCTAAATTCTGGCCACACCATCGGAAATTCACGATGGGAAGCTGGCAACGTCAGAGATGTTCTCAACTATTACAGCGCGGCGCCTGAGCGTCTATTCGGTCGCCAGATTCCGGTGCCAAACGGAATCGATATCACTTTTAAGGAACCACTCGGAGTAATCGGCGTAATTGTTCCTTGGAACTTTCCTATGCCAATTGCAGGATGGGGCTTTGCTCCGGCGCTTGCTGCAGGAAATACAGTTGTATTAAAACCAGCTGAGCTCACACCAATGACTGCTATCCGTCTGGGTGAATTGGCTAAAGATGCTGGAATTCCAGATGGCGTATTTAATGTTATTCCAGGCAAAGGAAGCATTGTTGGAGATCGCTTTGTCACAAATCCACTTGTAAGAAAGATTGTTTTTACTGGATCCACTCAAGTTGGAAAATCCATCATGAAGGGATGCGCTGATCAAGTAAAGCGCCTAACTCTTGAACTCGGTGGAAAGAGTGCCAATATCATTTTTGATGATGCGGATATTGAAAAAGCAGCAGCAGGTGCGCCGGGCGCTGTCTTTGATAATGCGGGTCAAGATTGCTGCGCACGTTCAAGAATCTTGATTCAAAAGTCTGCCTATGACAAGTTCATGGAGCTCTTTGAAGTTGCAGTTAAGAAATTCCGCGTTGAATCCCCTGATCTAGACACAGCAGAGATGGGTCCTTTGATCTCTAAGGGACAACTCGATCGTGTTCAGGAATATATGCCAGATTCATCCAAGGTTGCTTTCACCGGAAATAAGCCAACAGGTGATGGTTTCTGGTTTGCGCCAACTGTTCTGATGGCTGATTCAACGAGTGATCGTGCATATCGCGAAGAAATCTTTGGACCAATTGTTTCAGTGATCGCCTTTGATGATGAAGAAGATGCGATCAAACTCGCTAACGACTCTGAGTACGGACTATCTGGCTCAATCTGGTCACGAGATATTGGCCGCGCAGTTCGCGTCTCACGCGCTGTTGAAGCAGGAAATTTATCTGTGAACTCAAACTCTTCTGTTCGCTACTGGACACCATTTGGTGGCTATAAGCAATCAGGACTTGGAAGAGAGCTCGGTCCAGATGCTTTGGATGCTTTTACTGAGACCAAAAATGTATTCTTTGATACACAAAACTAAAAACCTATAAGGAGATAAGAATGGATCGACTAAAGGACCGCGTTGCCGTCATCACTGGCGCAGCCAGCGGAATTGGATATGCAACGGCCCAACGTTTGGCTGCTGAAGGCGCCAAGGTTGTTGTTGTCGATCTGAATGAAGAAGTGGGTACAAAGGTCGCCAATGAACTTGGTGGGCTATATGTAAAGGCCAACGTGACCAATGAAGAAGATGTTCAGAGAATGTATAAGGTCGCATTTGATACCTACAACCGCATTGATATCGCCTTTAACAATGCAGGAATTTCTCCCCCAGATGATGATTCGATTTTGACAACAGGACTTGATGCCTGGAAGCGTGTTCAAGATGTGAATCTCACCTCAGTATTTCTTTGCTGCAAATATGTCATTCCTTATATGCAGAAAGCTAAAAAAGGCTCAATCATCAATACCGCTTCATTTGTAGCGACAATGGCTGCTGCAACATCACAGATTTCATATACAGCTTCAAAGGGCGGCGTTCTTGCGATGAGCCGTGAGCTTGGTGTGCAGTTCGCTAAGCAGGGCATCCGCGTCAATGCACTCTCCCCCGGACCAGTAAACACACCACTACTTCGTGAGCTCTTTGCAAAAGATCCAGAGCGCGCAGCACGTCGTCTAGTTCATATTCCATTTGGCCGCTTTGCTGAAGCATCAGAGATCGCTGCAGCAGTAGCGTTCTTGGCATCAGATGACTCATCATTTATTACTGCTGCAAACTTCTTAGTTGATGGCGGAATCAGTGGTGCCTATGTCACACCACTTGACGGTGAATAAGTAATTATGTGCCGCTTGATGGGATATGTCGCAAAGGAAGGGACATCTGTCTCTGAATTTGCTGGAGCCAACTTTGTGGAATTCAAAGAGCTCTCAGATTTCCATCGTGATGGCTGGGGAATTGTGACTTCAGATGGAAGTTCTAAACCTGAGCTTCTTGTTGAGCCAAAGATTGCCAAAGAGAGCAGCAAGTTCTCTGAGGCAACCTCAAAGCTGACTTCAGATGCAGCCCTGCTTCATCTTCGCTGGGCAACTGGCGGGCTTGAGGTATCAGAGGGCAATACTCATCCCTTTGTGTATGAGCAGTACTCATTCATTCACAACGGCGGAGTATTTCCACCTGACTCCCTTGATCAGTTCGTCGAACCAAAATTTAAATCATTGATGCGCGGCACAACAGATAGTGAACGCTATTTCTATGTATTAATGTCCGAAATTGAAAAGCATGGCCTGGATGAAGGCGTTCTCTCTGCGGTGAGAAAGGTCCGAGATAACTGCGACTTTTCAAGTCTAAATGCCATGCTTTTAACTCCAACAGAATTCATCATCATTAACGAACACAACAATGAGCGTATTCCAAAGGGACAGCCAGATGATTACTACGATTTACTTGTTCGAACAGATGAGAAAGGCGTCTTAGTTGCATCCTCTGGATGGACTCAAGATGGCTGGAAGCTCATTGCAAATCATCAAGTTTTAGTTATTGATCGCAGCACTTACGCAAAGAAGGATTTTGCTCTTTAACGTGTAACGTGAGCGGAACGAACAAGAGCCGCATCAATTAAAGTCGTGATGATCTCTGAATAAGTAGTTCCTGCCTTTGACCAGAGCTTTGGAAACATTGAAGAAGGTGTAAAACCCGGCATTGTGTTGATCTCGTTAATCACAATCTCACCTTTATCTGTGTAGAAGAAATCAACGCGAGCAAGGCCTTCACAACCTAGGGCTGCAAATGCCTTTACAGCAGAGTCTTGAATCCTTGCTTCAACCCCTGCAGGTAGATCTGATGGAAAGACAACCTCTGTTGCATCATCTAAATATTTTGCTTCATAGTCATAGAACTCATGGTTGCCTTTGATTCTGATCTCACCTATTGGTGAAGCATGAGGTGTCCCAGCTAGTTCAAGGACGCCACACTCAATCTCTCTACCAACAATCGCCTCTTCGACTAGGACTTTGGTATCAAACTCAAATGCATGCTTGATGGCTTCTGCAAGATGGGCAGAATCTTTGACCTTTGAAGTTCCACGACTGGAGCCACTTCTTGCAGGCTTCACGAAGAGCGGGTATTTCAAATTATCAATCTGGGTTGCTGACCACTGCTTGGCATGCAGAACAATTCCGTTAGCCACTTTTAATCCGTGAGCTGTAAAGATCGATTTACTAAAAGACTTATCCATCGCAACTGCGCTTGCAAGAACTCCTGAGCCGACATAACGGATGCCTGCCATTTCACATAAGCCTTGCACCGTTCCATCCTCGCCATATGGACCATGCAGAATCGGAAAGATGACATCAATATCAAGCTTCTTTCCAGCAACTTCAAAGCCATGGATATCAACTGTTACTTGCTGTAAATCAGAGGAAATCTCGGGCATTGTGCTGCCTTTTCTATTTAATACTGAATGCTCAGCCACCAAAACCCATTTACCTTGGCGAGTAATTCCAATGACGACTGGCTCAAAGCGATCGCGATCTATCGCGCTTAATATTCCAGCCGCTGAGATGCATGAGATCTCATGTTCTGAAGATTGACCTCCGCAGAGTATGGCGACCTTAATTTTCGATTGTGTCATCAGATCTCAGCCAATGTGCTGACAGACATGAGGCGCTCCATCGCTTGATCAGGAGTGATATCCCCATGAACAGCATCTGCCACAACTTCAATGATTGGTACTTCTACGCCAACACGGTGAGCAAGTTCGCGAATAGCTTGCGCTGATGCAACACCCTCAACTGTCTTTGTTACTTCTTTCCGAGCCCCATCCATAGAACCTGTGCGGCCATAAGCCTCACCAAAAGTTCTGTTACGAGAAAGAGCTGAACCACAACTTGCGACGATGTCGCCCATTCCAGCTAAACCAAGAAATGTCATTGGTTGCGCGCCATAGCTTGCGCCAAAGCGGGCCACTTCACTAAGCCCGCGTGTAATAACCATTGCTTGGGTGTTCTCCCCCAAGTCCATGCCAATCGTCATTCCGACGGCTAAAGCAATTACGCTTTTTGCTGCGCCAGCAAGTTCGCATCCAACAAGATCAGTCGATGGATAAATGCGGAAATATGGCACAGTAAAAAGATCAACCATGAGCTGTGAAATCTTTGGGTTCACAGATGCGGCAACGGCGCCTGCTGGTTGGCGAAGAGAAAGCTCTCCTGCCAGGTTTGGTCCTGTAATTAAACCAATCTGAGAGAGATCTGTACCAAGTTCTTGAACGACAACTTCTGTCATACGAGACATAGTGTCTGACTCAATACCTTTAAGCGTGGAGATAATTGGTAAGTTTTTGGGAAATATAGGTGCCCATGTCTTCAAGTTTGCCCTCAGTGTTTGGGCAGGAATAGCAAGAACAATTGACTCGCCAAATTCAAATGCCGCTTTGATATCTGTTGTTGCATTGAGATTTGTTGGCAAGGTAATTCCTGGAAGGAACTTTGTATTTGTATTGAGGTCAGTAATTTCAGCAACGACTGTTTCGTTTCTTCCCCAGACCAACACTTCATGGCCAGCGTCGCACAAGACTTGAGCGAGGGTTGTTCCCCAAGCACCAGATCCCAAAACACTTACGCGCGACATCTTTTATTTCCTCTTCTTCTTTTTAAAGTTTCCAGTTGTTGGTAGATCTGATGACCTTGGATCAAAAATATCTGCAGGAGCTAATTCTCCCCTAATTTGCTCCAAGAGACGAGTTACCGCGGACATTGCGTACTCAGTCGCCTCTTGAACAGCCGCGAAATCTTCTTCCTTGCCGTACCAGGGGCTGAAATCAAGTGCTTGCCCTGCAACGACTGTCACTTTCGTTCGCTTCCATATTCTGGGCACCTTTGCATAGGGCATCAAAATTTCTTCTGCTCCCCATTGCGCGCATGGAATCACAGGAACTTGGCTCATGATGGCAAGGCGAGCAAGCCCTGTCTTTGCTCTCATCGGCCACAAATCTTTATCGCGCGTAAGAGTTCCTTCAGGATAAATTCCCACGCAATGACCCGAAGCAAGAAAGGCAAGTGCATGAGGCATAGCTTCCGAGCCTTTGACCTCACGGTCCACTGGAACTTGTCCTGCGGTGCGCAAAATAAATCCAAGCACCGGAACTTTAAATAAGGATGACTTGGCGAGAAATCTCACGGCGCGACCATTTGAAAAAAGAAAATGCGCAAAGATCAAAGGATCTGCATAAGAAATATGATTAGAAATTGCGATGACAGGACCTGATTTAGGCAAGTTCTCTGTGCCACGCCAGTCGCGCTTTGTTAAGAGTCTAAGAAGTGGAATAACAATCCAGCTTCCCACCTTAAACATCGGATTAGTTCCCAGTGGCTTTCCCCGAGGCGGTGCATAGACGGGACCGGTAAAACTCATATAAGCAGTTTAAACCGAAAAGCTTGTGAGAAATAAAAAAGCGGGGACCAATTGGCCCCCGCTTCTAATGTTTACTTTAGCGACGCTTCTTCGCTGTCTTCTTACGAGCAGGAGCCTTGCGAGCTGTCTTCTTAGCAGGACGCTTAGCAGCCTTCTTAGCAGGACGCTTAGTGGTCTTCTTAGCAGCAGCCTTTGCAGGAGCAGCCTTTGCTGGTGGGACAGGAGCTGCGCCTAGCTTGCGTGCGCCAGAGATAACTTCCTTAAGTCCCTTTGCTGGCAAGAAACGAACTTTCTTGCTTGCCTTAATCTGAATTGTTTCACCGGTAAATGGGTTACGACCCTTACGTGCTGGACGATCAACCTTCTTGAACTTACCGAAATCGTTGATCATGACATCTTCACCCTTTGAGATGTTGCGGATGATTGCATCAAATACAACGTCAACTGCGCGAGCAGCTTCCTTCTTGTTATCACCAAACTGTGGAGCCAAGTAAGCGATGAACTGGGCTTTGTTCATTTAAATCCCCTTAAATACGCGTATTTCCTAGGCCTTTTGCCTATGCGCTGAAACATACGCGGGTGAAAGAGAAAGGGTGAGTATTAAATCGGTGTGTCGCGAAAGAAGAAATATTAAAAAAATCCACTTTTTACGCGTAAAAAACTCTCAATAATTACTTGAGGCTTTCCTGTAAATAGTGAAAACCCTTGAATTATGAGCGTATTGGAAGTGTTTTTGGCTTAAATGAGGCGCGCGATTTTTCAAAAGCACTCACGTCATCGATGCTTTTCAGCGTTAAACCGATGTCATCTAGACCTTCCATCAAACGCCAACGGGTGTAATCATCGATTTCAAAGGCAAAAACGTCATTTCCCATGCGAACATTTTTCGCTTCCAAATCAACGGTGACTTCTGTAGTTGGATCAGATTCAATCGCTGCCCAAATCTTCTCAACATCTGCTTCAGGTAAAACCACCGTGAGTAGTCCTCCCTTTTGAGAGTTGCCACGGAAAATATCTGCAAAGCGGCTTGAAATAACAGCCTTAAATCCATAGTTTTGAAGAGCCCAGACGGCGTGCTCGCGAGATGACCCCGTTCCAAAATCGGCTCCTGCAACCAAGATTGTTGCTGATTTGTAGGCAGGCTTATTGAGAACAAACTCTGGATCACTACGCCAAGCAGCAAAGAGACCATCTTCGAACCCACTCTTTGTTACGCGCTTGAGATAAACAGCCGGAATGATCTGGTCTGTGTCCACATTGGATCGACGAAGTGGGACAGCGGTACCGGTATGTGAAATAAATTTATCCATTGTCCTTCTCCTTACAAATCTGCCGGGGATGAAAGTGTGCCGCGAATTGCAGTTGCTGCTGCAACAAGTGGGCTCACGAGGTGAGTACGTCCGCCCTTGCCTTGGCGGCCTTCAAAGTTTCTATTTGATGTTGATGCAGAGCGCTCACCTACAGCGAGCTGATCTGGGTTCATTCCAAGACACATAGAGCAACCAGCATTTCGCCACTCAGCTCCAGCATCTAAAAAGACCTTATCAAGGCCCTCTTGTTCAGCTTGAAGACGAACACGTGCAGAGCCAGGAACGACTAGCATGCGAAGATCTTTATTGATCTTCTTACCCTTGATTACTGCAGCTGCTGCGCGAAGATCTTCAATACGTCCATTCGTGCAAGAACCAAGAAAGATTGTGTCTACCTTGATGGATTTAAGAGGAGTTCCAGCGGTCAGACCCATATAGGTAAGCGCGCGTTCTGCTGCGCCCTTATCTTCTGGGTTTGAAAAGTCTGCTGGGTTAGGAACATTTGAATTAAGTGGCGCTCCCTGTCCAGGGTTAGTTCCCCATGTAACAAATGGCGCTAGATCTTCGGCCTTGAGCGTGATTTCCTTATCAAACTTCGCATCATCATCACTCTTAAGAGTCTTCCAATACGCAATGGCGTCATCCCAATCAGCACCCTCTGGTGCATGCGGCTTGCCTTTGACATAAGCAAATGTTGTTTCATCAGGGGCAATAAGTCCGGCGCGCGCTCCTGCCTCAATGGACATGTTGCAGATCGTCATGCGACCTTCCATCGAAAGTGCGCGAATAGCAGAACCGCGATATTCGATGACATATCCCTGACCGCCACCTGTTCCAATCTGAGCAATGATGGCAAGAATGATGTCCTTTGCAGTCACACCAGCTGGCAGCGTTCCATCAACATTAATCGCCATAGTCTTTGGGCGAACAAGTGGAAGAGTCTGAGTTGCAAGAACGTGCTCTACCTCTGATGTTCCAATACCAAAAGCCAAAGCGCCGAAGGCTCCATGCGTTGAGGTATGTGAATCTCCGCAAACAATTGTCATTCCAGGTTGACTCAAACCAAGTTGAGGTCCAACCACGTGGACAATGCCTTGCTCTGCATCTCCGAGAGAGTGGATGCGCACGCCAAATTCAGCAGCATTCTTGCGAAGGGTATCTACTTGTAACTTTGAAACAGGATCGGCAATCGGCTTATCAATATTAAGAGTTGGGGTGTTGTGATCTTCGGTGGCAATAGTCAGATCAGTACGGCGGACTTTTCGCCCAGCTAGGCGCAAACCATCGAATGCTTGTGGAGAGGTAACTTCATGGAGAAGGTGCAGATCGATATAAATTAAGTCAGGCTCACCTGGGGCAGAGTGCGCAACGTGATCGGCCCAGATCTTTTCTGCAAGCGTCTTACCCATCGACTTCTCCTCACTTAATTTGCCCTAATACTTGCATCTCAATCTATGAGATGGCATTATCAGAGTATGGACAAGAAGAATAGCGGAGTTGGCGTCTTAGACAAATCCGTGCGCATTCTGGCCACGTTAGAGGCGGGCCCTCACTCACTGTCTGAACTTGTAATCGCTACAGGTATCGCTCGTCCCACCGCTCACCGGTTAGCCGTTGCCCTGGAACATCACCGCCTTGTAACACGCGATCTCATGGGGCGCTTTGTGCTCGGCGCGCGCGCCGCTGAATTAGCTTCTGCTGCCGGTGAAGATCGATTGCTCTCTGTTGCAGCTCCGGCGCTCTCAGCTCTTCGAGATGCATCTGGTGAAAGCGCTCAGCTCTATCGCCGCCAAGGAGATCAAAGAATCTGCGTAGCAACAGCAGAACGACTTTCAGGTCTTCGCGACTCAGTTCCCGTGGGAACAGTTCTAACAATGCAGGCAGGCTCTGCTGCTCAAATACTTCTTGCTTGGGAAGACCCAGAGAAGCTTCACCGCGGCCTTGTGAATTCAAAGTTCACGGCAGCATCTCTATCTGCGGTTAGGCGCCGGGGATGGGCCCAATCTGTAGGAGAGAGAGAAGCGGGTGTTGCATCTGTCTCTGCTCCTGTGCGCGGACCCAATAACAAAGTGATTGCTGCAGTAAGTATTAGCGGACCCATGGAGCGCCTTGGCCGGCAACCAGGCCGCACCTACGCCGCGCAAGTAATGGCAACTGCTGCGCGCCTGAGTGAATATTTAATTCAAGGAAAATAAATATGACACCCAAAGACCCAAGCCGGGAAGCGCATTTTCCTTCCATTGAAAAGAAATACGGCGAGAAAATGTCCTACTGGTTTAAAGTCATGACCAAACTGGAAGGCAAGAAATACCCAGAGCAAATTGCTCACTTACGAGAGAACTACGGCTTCTCTCAAGCTCACGCAAACGCCCTAGTTATGTATTCCAGAGGCTCTGAGTCGGCTCAAAGATTTAATAAGCC
>Ga0208742_1000093_pt1 | contig 36262 bp, 55 predicted proteins | sample CryBogCBH28Sep08_FD_184601 | JGI IMG/M metagenome (GOLD analysis project Ga0208742, IMG submission 184601) | Freshwater microbial communities from Crystal Bog, Wisconsin, USA - CBH28Sep08 (SPAdes) (version 2) | ecosystem: Environmental > Aquatic > Freshwater > Lake | place: Crystal Bog... | reverse complement strand
CAAATCCGGTAGTGCTAGTGGCGCATCAGGCTACAACCTCACACGCTCGCTGCGGTTTAGGGCGAGTGCGTCTGCGTATTTGAATCGAACGCCCGCAAGTGCTACTAATCGTCAACAATGGACATGGAGTGGATGGGTCAAGCGGGGAACATTGACAAGTAGTTACCCTACTATTTTTGGTGCTGCAACAGATTCAAATAATTACAATGCATTAAGATTTTATGATGCTGCAACTGGATATTTGCAATTTTCTTATGTTGTTGGCGGTGTAGATACAATTAGAATTGCAACCACTCAAGTATTTCGTGACCCGTCTGCTTGGTATCATATTGTTTTAGCTGTTGATACTACTCAAGCCACAGCATCTAACCGTTTTAAACTTTATGTTAATGGTAACCAAGTTACGTCTTTTTCTTATGCAACTTATCCCGCACAAAATACAAATATGTGGGTTAATCAAGCAACAACGCATGGTATAGGATATGACCCAAGCATTGGTTATTATTACGACGGCTATTTAACTGAAATTAACTTTGTCGATGGTCAGCAACTCACCCCATCATCCTTTGGCTCAACCAATGCTCTCACAGGCGTATGGCAACCCGCACGGTACACAGGCACATACGGTACAAACGGTTTCTATTTAAACTTCACAGACAACTCTGCGCTGACTACAAGCAGCAACGTAGGCTTGGGTAAAGACTTCTCGGGCAATGGCAATTACTGGACTACGAATAACATCAGCATCACGGCTGGTGTGACGTATGACTCCATGACGGATGTGCCTACGTTGACGTCTGCTACGGCGGCTAACTTTCCGACACTCAATCAGCTTAACGGTTTTAAACAATCGTCTTCGCTAGTGTTAAGCAACGCAAACTTAACCGCCAGTTACGACAGAACAACTTTTAACTCATGGGTTCCTGCAACCATTGCCATTCCGACAACCGGTAAATGGTATTGGGAATGGATACAAACGGCTGATACAACTACGGGATTACCTTGGGGGGCTTGCGGCGTGTTAAATGTGACTGCGCCTATTGGGACTCAATACCCAAACAACTATCGAATGATTTTTGGTACTAACGGCAATAAAATAAGTGAGGGCGGCAGCGTAGCGTATGGTTCTGCAGGTGTACTAAATGATATTTTTGCTGTAGCCGTTGACATGAGCAGCGGTAAGATATTTTTTGCTAAAAACAATGTTTGGCAAGGAAGCGCTGATCCGGTAGCGGGAACCAATGCAGCCTATACCGACATTGTGTCTTCAGGTTTTACTTGGGCACCAGGTTTTTATTTTTCAGGTGACCTAACAGGTACGGTATCAATTAACTTCGGTCAACGCCCCTTCACCTACACACCCCCCACAGGCTTTGTAGCCCTGAACACATACAACCTCCCGACAAGCACCATCTTGGCGGGTAACAAGGTGATGGATGCTACGTTGTACACGGGTAATGGATCAACGCAAAGTATTGTTAATGCTGCGGGGTTTAAGCCTGATTTGGTTTGGATTAAATGCCGGAGTGCTGTTGTTTCACATAACTTGGCAGATTCAGTGCGTGGTGCAACATTAGGATTAGCATCAAATGGTACAGGTGCTGAATATACGCAAAACGGATTTACTTCATTTAATAGCAATGGTTTTGGTTTAGCTGCCGATACATCACAACAAGTTAATAACAACGGCTCTACGTTTGTCGGCTGGCAATGGCAAGCAGGGCAAGGCTCAACATCAAGCAACACCAATGGCTCAATCACATCGACTGTGAGCGTTAATGCGTCTGCTGGGTTTAGTGTGGTGACGTATACAGGTACGGGTGCTAATGCGACTGTCGGGCATGGATTGGGCGTTGCGCCTAGTTTGGTAATTGTTAAACAAAGAAGCGCAGCCGGAAATGATTGGCAGGTTTACCATTCATCACTTGGGCAAAATCAAGCAATTCAATTAAACGCTACAAATGCAGCGGGTACGTATTCCAATTATTGGTACAACGGAATGACATCTTCTGTTTTTGGTATTAACGGAAGTTATGCAGGTATTAACGCTTCCGCAGCCACTTACGTCGCCTACTGCTGGACACCCATAGCAGGATACTCAGCGTTTGGTAGCTACACGGGTAATGGTTCGACTGATGGTCCGTTTGTGTACACGGGGTTTCAGCCTAAGTTTGTAATGATTAAGCGCACGGATTCCACAGGATATTGGCATATGCTTGATTCTGTTAGAGATCCATATAACGTCACTCAAAATTATTTGTTGGCTAACTCAAGTAATGCTGAATCCACGCCAAACAATTTAGATTTTTTATCTAATGGATTTAAATTGCGTGACAGCAGCGGAGAATTAAATGCTAGTGGCGGCACATACATATATATGGTGTTTGCAACCAATCCATTTCGCAATAGCTTGGCTCGTTAAGGAAAACAAATGTTCGCCATTATCCAAAATTCAGTTATCGCCCTCCTAGTACCCGCTGGCACAGCCTTCGAGTGGGATAATATTTCTTACCCGCAAAACTGGTGCAACCTGTCTAGCCCCGAAGAAAAAGCGGCTATCGGCATGGTTGATGTGGTGTACGGTCAATACCCTAACGACCAATACTATTGGGTTAGCCAAGACGCACCTGTCTACAACGGCACGGTGGTTGAGATCAACTACACCGCTACGCCTAAAGACTTGACGCAACTTAAAACACAATGCGTAGACGCAATCAATGCACAAGCATACTCAATCCTGCTCCCAACCGACTGGATGGTAGTCAAGGCTGTCGAGACAAGCGGCACAGTAGCGCCCGCATGGAACACATGGCGTCAAACCATCCGCACACAGGCTGCTGACTACATCACAACAATCAACGCTTGTACAACGGTTGACCAACTAGCGGCCTTACCTGCTGTGCAGTGGGCGCATGACCCGAATTATGTTGCACCAACGGGAGCAACAGCATGAGTACAAACGCTTTTACACAGTTTGGCAACACAGTCACGTTCTTGGCTGCTACGACTGCTCCTACGCCCGTACAGGCCGTTGCAAGCACACTTGGTGGCAATCAGTACCGCATCATCAATAGTGGCAACGTAGTGGTGTTTTTAGGCTATGGCTCAACAGCGGCTCAAGCAACAACTAATGCTGTGACGGTGACAAGTTCACAACCAGCGTTACCTTTGTTGCCGGGCACGGATGAAATATTGACGTTTGTTCCTAACGCATACTTTACAGGTGTGACAGCTACGGGCAACGCATCAATCTACATCACAAACGGCGATGGAATGTAAATATGTTAAAGACAGTAGCAATCACAAGCGGTAGTGGCGGTGGTAACGGCACAGTAACCCAAGTGGGCGGTACTGGTACTGTTAACGGCATTACATTAACTGGCAACGTCACAACAACAGGCAACCTGACTTTAGGCGGCACGTTAGGCAGCATTGCAAACAGCCAGTTAACAAACAGCGCAGTCACAATCGGCAATACGTCTGTATCGCTTGGGTCAACAATTACTAACATTGGCAACCTGACCCTTGCAAACGTCACAATTACAAGCGGTACTGTTCCTGCGGCAAACGTCACAGGCTTGGGTACGATGGCTACCCAGAACGCCAATGCTGTTGTCATTACTGGTGGCACAATTAATACGGTTGCACATACCGGTGGTACGTTTGCTAGTGCAAACATTACGTCTGTTGCGGCAACATTTCCTAATTCTTATTTAACAAACAGTGCAGCAACAATTGGTAACACTTCTGTTGCTTTAGGCTCGACTGTCACTAACATTGGTAACCTAACGCTTGCTAACGTGACTATTCCGTCTGGTACGGTTAACGTGCAAGTGGTTAATGCCACATCAACAACATCATCAACGGCTACTTTTGCAACATCAAGTTTGCCACTAGTGCCGGCAGGATACATTCAGTACAACCTTAATGGGACTGTTGTAAAAATCCCATACTATGCGGTGTAAACAATGGATTGGCAAAATGTTATCAACTTGGTGTTTGGTGTCGCTCTCCCTATAGCGGGTTGGTTCTTTCGCCAACTGTGGGATGCTGTCCAAAAACTTAAAGATGACATTAAAAAGATTGAGATTGATTTGCCGACCAGTTATGCAAAAAAAACAGACATGGAATCTCAGTACAACAAGATTGAAGCCATGCTTGAGAAGATATTTGATAAGTTAGATACCAAGGTTGATAAGTAATGGATTATGCCGCGCTATCGACGGTTGAATTTGGTGACATAGACTCTTTAAGCGGTTTTCTCTTTGAAAACGGTCTACAGCACCAAGTATTTCGCGATAAGCTCGCTCAAGCAGGTTTTAAAGTCCCTGCATACCCATTATTTGATGCAAATCCTGATAATTTAGACGATTGGTTGCTCTCTCACCAGGACGAACATCAGGCTTTTGCCAACCTTTTAGGACTTGATAATCCCGCAAATATGCTCGATGTAGACTGGAATGTGGAGGATGATTTTTATGATTGGATTTCTTCACACTTGTATATTCACGAACAAATTGCCAATGCGCTTAATATAAATTCGTAAAAATGGAAAACACTCTCCCCGCCGCCAAAAAAAATGGAATTTCCGGAAATAATCCGGATTTATTGGGAGTTATTGCTCAACAAAATAGCGATAAATCAGGCAAACAATTACCGACTACGGAAATAATTAGACAAGATTCAATAAGAAATGGCGCAAATCCACAACAAATATTAGAAACATTAGCTAAATTAAAGATTTCTAATAAAAATATTCAAACAGCAAGAATTGGTAACACTGTGTTTTTAATTATGCGTACTCCTCCATCAACGGCTGAAGTGCATACATTTACTGTTGATAAACCAAACGTCATGGTGAACAACTTTAAAGGGTTGGCTGCTTTTCTTAAAAGAGCAGGAATTACACAAGGCTTTACTTATTCTGACGAGCCAATTTTCAAACAATTGGTTGAACGCTCTGGGATGCCCGTTAAAATTACGCAAACTACTAAACAAATGGGTGGCCAAATGAAACCTGTTTATATGTATACGATGGATTTATGACATGGGCGGAACTGCACGAACTATTGCGATGGTAGGAATTGGTGTGGTGGCTGCCGTAGCCGCGCCGTATCTTGCTCCACTGATTGAGGCGGGTTTAGGCACCACTGCATTGGAAATTGGCGGTGCTGTCATTGATGCTGGTGCAGCCGGAGAAGACCTTGGCGCAGCAATTGATATTTTGAATACAGCTCAAGAAGTCAATTCTGCTGTTGCGCCTGTTTTAGCGGGTACTGCTACTGGCGCTGCTGCCGGCGCTAGTCAAGCAGGATTGGCGGGAACTGATATCTTTCAAGGTGCGTTTCAAGGTGCAGAAGCCGGTGCTGTTGGTGGCGCTGTTTCAGGCGCACTTGGTGCGGTGTTGCCAAGTGATTTGCCAGGGCCAGTAACAGCAGGAATTAAAGGTGGTGCATCAGGCACAGCAACAAGTTTAGCCAAGGGTAAAGATTTAGCAACCTCGGCAACGACAGGCGCTATTTCTGGCTTAACAGCCGCAGGTACAAGCACGTTGTTTCCGTCAGGTTTTTTAGGCACACAACAGCAAACAGATGCTGAAGGTAATCCTATTGAAGGTGCGCCAGAAGTGCCACAATACAAAGATTTAGAAACCGCTTTGAAAACTATTGGCGGTTCATATTTAAAACAAGATATATCCGGTTTATTTAATCCAACTCCCACGACTGGTTTAAGTAGTACAACAACGTCATCTGGAACAACGCCAAGCGTGCCTGGCACAACGTCTGGCACATCACCTTCAGTTGCCTACACTCCCAGTGGTCAGTCGTACACGCCCTCAACAAGCGGCAAGTCATCAAGCAGTGGCAGCAGTGGCAGCAGTGGCGTGCAGACTTCAGCGTCCCCTGGCTCACAAGCACTGTCACAAGCGTTAGGTGTTGGTGCACCAAGTTTAGGCACAAGTGGTACAGCGTTAGACACAAGCACTGCGGGTGAAACGCCAGACCCGTCAACGGGTGGCACACCGCAAAACGTATGGAATATGGCATCGTTAAGAGTTAAAGACGATATAGGAGATTATCTGTGAGTAAAAGTCTTAGGAAGTCTTTAAATCTTGACATGACTGATCTAGCGGAAATGCTACGTTCTAAGGGGCGCGGCAAAGATACTGTGCTTGCTCACATTACGCCAAGAGAAGCTGCGTTGCTTAAATCTCGCGGTGGTCGAGGATCAAAGAATCCGCACACAGGGTTGCCTGAATATGATGACGGTGATTTTGGTTTTGATTTTGGTGGCGGTGGTGCAGATTACACGCCATCGTATGATCCTGTCGCACCTGAACAACCTGCTGCGCCTGAACAACCTGCTGCGCCTGAACAACCTGTGGATCAAAGTGGTGGCGGTGGGCCAGTCACCGCAGATAATGGTGTGACGCAAACCGATACAAGCATTACCTCTCCTTTCTCGTATCAACAGCCAGGCGATGCAAACGCACCACAATACTTGCCAGGCCGTGGCGACGAAAGCGTTCAAAGTGCGAATATAGACACTTCACAAACAGGTGAAGGTGGATTTGCTCCTGGCGCACAAGAACCGGCACCCAAAAGTCTTGGTGATTACGCCTCTAGTCTGTACGACAAATTGTTTGGCACAGGCGGAGATACAACCGGCGGCGGTGGATTAAGTAGTCTTATGAAATTGCTTGGCCCAGCCGCTGTGGCTGCGTTAGGTGCTAAGACTGGTACGGCGGCCGCTCAACAAGGACAGGCTGCGGCAAACCAAATTGCTGCTCTTGCTCCTGCAACACAAGCGCGCGCCAATGCTGCAACACAGACAATGACAGGCCAACTTGCTCCTGCTGCAATACAGTTTGGTCAACAGTATGGCGGTCAAGTTGCAGATGTGCAGAATCAATTGCAAGGCGTGGCAGGTAACATTGCAGCGTATGGTGCGCCACTGATTAACATTGGTCAGAATCAAATGACACAAGCCTTAAGCGGTGGGTTAACACCGGCTGGACAACAAGCGTATGAAGCGCAAAAAGCACAAGCAGAACAAAACGTTGCCTCGCGCGGCGGTGTAGGCGCTATGCAAGCAGGTCGTGCAGAGATGGATGCGTTTGCTAACTTGGCGCAACAACAGTTCCAACAAGGTCAGGCAACCTATCAGGCCGGTGCTGCGTATGGCGTACAAGGACAAAGTTTGTTGGCTCAAGCGGCTCAGTTGGGGTTGAATTCAGCGCAAGTGCAATTAGCGCAGAACAATCTAGCAAATACGATTCAACAAAATGCAATTAATCTCGGTTTGCAACAAGCCGGTATCTCAGATCAATACTTGATACAGTCGATTCAGATGGGCTTGGCGTCGGATCAACAGACGGCTGCAAACTTGCAAGGTTTGTATTCTAAGATGGCACAAATTGCGTTCTCGCAGCCGACTACTACTACAACGACTACTCGTCCAGCGGCATAAGGAAAAGAAATGGCTGAAACTCTACCAGGTGCAATGGCACAACCGTTTAGCGATCCTTTGACTGAATACAAAGGAAACGTCAAAGCGGGTGCAGAAGCTGAACAAAAAATCTTAGAAGAAACTTCCATGCTCAAGCAAAAAGAGATGGAACCTCTGATTGCTCAAGAACGTGCAGGTCGTAAAGTATTAACTGACAAACAAAAAGACATTGCTGAAGAAATGTCTAAGCCATTCCAAGTGCCACAAGCGACAATGGCTGATTATGCGTCGATGGGCGGTATGCTGGCCGTTATCAGCACAATGTTTGGCGCAGCAGGTAAACAACCGGCAATGCAATCAATGGCGGCCATGACCGGTACGCTTGATGGTTTTCAAAAAGGTCGTAAAGACTTGGTTGACCGTTCTTTTAAAGAGTTTGATGCCAACATGAAGCGTTTACAAGCGTTGATGAAGGCTGTTGATTCTGAACTGGCTGCTTATGCGGAAGATGCAAAACTTGGGCGTGAGAGTGCAAACCTTCGTCTTGAGGTTGCGTCTGCGTTAGTCAGAGGCGGTTCGTTAGAGGGTTTGATTCGTGGCAAGAGTGCTGACAGTATTCTGAAAGCGCGTGAACACGCACAAACGCTTGGACAAAATGCAGCGCAACACGCCGAGCGGCTAAAAATTTACAAAGCACGTTTGGATGCAGAAGAAGCTAGAAGAAGTCAAACGCAAAAATTTGTTAACGAAAAAGGCGAAATTATTGAGCCTGATGCAAATGGCAAATTTCCGCCTGGACAAAAAGTATACAAGATGGGTCCTCCACCTAAAGAAGGTGGTAGTGCTGGTTCTGCGGCAGGTCAAATTGAAAGAATTTCTGGGGCAATATCTCAAGTTCGAGGCGCAATTGAAAATGTTGCGGCATTACCAATTACAAGTACAAGTCCGTTGTTTGGACAAAAATTATTATCTAACAGTCTTTTCTTGGCTCCGTTGTCCGTCTTAAATCAAAAAATGGACGATACAACAAGTCAATTGATGGCGGGTCGCATGATTGCCGTAGCAAGAAATTTAGCTACATTAGAAACTGGTGGCGCAGCAACTGGACTAGTGGGCCTTGCCGATTCTATTGAGAAAGGTGTAACAATACCAAAAGGCGCTCAATTATATGTTGCGCTAGATAAACTTGCGGAAATGCGACGTATTGTTGATGACGCTGCGTTAACTGCGTTGGCCAGTAATAAATATACGCCTGAACAAAAAGACTTGATTAGATACAACAGGGATCGAGTGCATGAAGCAATTCCGTTTACTCAAAAAGATGTTACTGCGGCAATTAGAACTGGATTAGACCCAAAATTAACAGACGCTCAAAAACAACTATCATTTACTGAGTTTGCTAAAGTCAAATTTCCTCAAGGTAGTGCTGCGCCAACCGGAGGTGGAAGTGCGCCATCAAGCAATCCACCAGCGGCATATCCAAATGCTAAGAAAGGTAATGATGGCGGCTGGTACATTCCTGATCCTGATAGACAAGGCAAATATTTAAAGGTGGGCTGATATGGCTACTAGTCCCGTAGCAGTTGATTACGATCCTTTTGAGTCAAGTCAATCTGACAGCACAGACTCGCCCAAGCCAGTTGATTACGATCCATTTGCTTCTGCTCCTGCGCCGGCCACGGCTGCGCCTAAAGAGCCTCGACCATTTAAATTGCCAGGCGCAGAAATGGAAAGTTATTTTGCTACGCCTGAAGGTGGTAAGAAAGCCGCAGATATTTCTACAGGATTTCTTTCTGGGGTTGGACAAACAGTTACTGGTCTTGGAGAAATGCAACCTGGTTATATTGGGGAGATTTCAGCCAAAGGCACACAAAAATTAAGAAAGATTGGTGACCCAGAATCTCAATTGATTGGCGGTTTAACTTCCGGTCTTTTATTGCCTGGGGCTGCTTTAACAAAAGTTCCAAAAGTTGTTGAAGGCGCAACTAAAATTGGCAATGTTTTGCGAGGATTTAAGTCTGGCGGAATTACTGGAGGAATCTACGGTTTAACTACGCCAACGGGCAAAGAAGATGTTGAAGAAAGGCTAATAGAAAAAGGCGAATCTGCCGGTCTTGGTGCTTTGCTTGGTGGCCCTCTTGGTGGCATAGCAGGTGCTTTTGCTCCGCGTGGAACAAGCCCGTCTGAATTGTTGCGTCAGTATGCTGGTTCGCTTAAAGAAGGCGGGTTTGCTAAAGATGTTATTGATGGTTTAGCAAGTGCTGAAAAATCAATTCAAACTAGTTTAGAGCAGCAAATTCGTAGCATTGAAGCAAGCGTGCCACAAAAAATTGACAAGCTCTATCGGGATGTGTCGGGTCGTTTATTTGATTTATATGAAAACGCGCAGAAACAAGCTGATTTGATTCGTCAAAAAGGTGGTGCTCAAGCGCAAGAAGTTGCTGACTCTGTATTAAATGCTGCGCGGCAACAAATCCAACGTGCGCGTAGTTTGGCTGATGAAGCAGTGTCAAGAGCAACCACGCGTCAAACAACTGCTCAGGCTGGCCTTAAGCAAATTGGCGATCCAAGCAAAGAATTGACTGACACATTAAAGCCCATCAGAGATCAGGCTGTGTCGCGCGAAACAGGCATTATTCGGCAACAAAAAGAAGCGGATGATGTATTGCGGACTGCAAGAGATAAGATCGTTGTTGATAACGAAGCGGCAGGGGTCACAGTTGACCAGATGCCATCTTATCGTCAATTAGCTGAAACTGTTGCCCCGTTTGATCCAGCGCGTGCACCAGACTTATTAAAAAATACTGATCCTAGCAAAGTTAATTTATTTAACCGGATAAGAGAATCAGCATTAAACAAACGTGTTGAACTTACTAAAGATCAAGCAGAGGTTGCGCGTAGTTTAGGCTATGACGTATCGCAAGATGGATCAAAGTTTTATAGAAACTTTAAAACAAGTTTTGAAGCGATTGATGATACACGCCGATTTGTTGGTCAAATATTTAAAAAAGAGATAGCCGGATATGAAGCCATTTCTGGGATTGAAAAACAAAACTTGTATGCGTTGCTCTCTCGCATAGAAGAAGAATATGTTGGCAAGGCCGCACAGAAAGAATTGCAAGCAAACTGGGCAACCGCGAGAAATGCTCTTGATGCGCTAGAAGGCAAGTCTGGCAAAACCTTGTTGCAATTAGAAGAAGGCACCCAAGCGTTTAATAAACCAACCGCTGAACTAGGGCAATATTTCTTTAGTAGCCAAGATCGAGTGCAGAACCTTGTTGATTTGACAGGTGATGCAGGCACTGTGCGTAAGGTGGCCGGCGACTATGTTGCAAACCAGTTACGCGCACAAGATTCTAAAGGTGTGCAAAGATTTCTAAACGATCCTAAGAATAGTGATTGGTTGTCGCACCCTGCTTTGCAAGGCTTAAAAACCGATCTGACTCAGTACGCTCAACGGTTATCAAGAGCAGAAACAGCGCAAAGTGCTGCAACTAAGTTAACGGCTAAACCTATTAAAACAGATACGGGTCGCACAACCCCTAGTTCATACCTTGCTAAACAAGAGGCCGCTGCCGAAACGGCTAGGGGTAAAGTGTTAACTCAGGCTGAACAAGAAGCTACTGGTGTTCTTACCGAAGCAGAACAGTTTAAAAAGGACGCATTGGCTGGTGCTAAAGCGCGAGAAACCGATATTAAAAAAAATGCGGAAGAATCAATATCTGCGTTTAAGTCTGCAATGAATACAGGCGGTGGAAAAATCAAACAAGAGTATGAAGGGTTAAAGAGATATGCTGACATGGTTTTAGAAGCAGAAAAAACAGCAAAGCCTGGGCAGCCGCCAACAACCTACACATATTCAAATTTAATCCAACAAATGAAAAGTTTCTTAAATGAGAGAGCACTTGACGGTACGGTGCCACAAAATATTCTGTTGCGCGAGAGTCAAAAGTTAGATCAGATTGCAGCAACACAGAGTAGTGAGTTGAAATCACAATTGTTGCGCGAGAATCTTAGAACGTTGGCGGGTCAAGCCGGTGTTGTTGCTACTGGCCGTGTTGGCCATCTGCCAGGCTTGTTAAAAACAACAGGTCGCGTGCTTGGTGGTGGACAATGAGCAAGAAGTCTAAAGGCGTTAATCCAGAGCTTGAGCTGGCCATTGCCAAACTCTTGCGTGATGTGATGAATGATCCAAGCGCGTCGCTCACTGACAAGTGCCGCGTACTAGACCGTTCAATCAACGTAGAGAAGCTCAAGCAGAAGATTTCTGACGACGAGTGGGGATCAGGCTTCGTTGTATCTGATGAAGATGAGGGTTAGAATACGATTTTGTTAACTAGGGGATAACTGATGGATGCAATAGCGGTAGTAAGACTAGCGTTAACGGTGATTAACCAACGATTATTGATTATTTTAGTATTAGGTCTATCGTTTGGGCTTGCTTGTTGGGTGATGTATTCACCGAGCTGGGAACGATTGGTGGCTATGGCGTTTTTCTGTATTTACAGTTATCTTTGTATTAACACTAAGGAAAGGATTAATAATGAGCAAGCACAAGCGTCCGAGTGAAATGAGCCAACAGGTTGCTAAGTCGGTGCGGCCTCAATTGCCGCGTGATGGGTCAATGGATGGCTCCAATACTCACAAGAGTGGTGAGTTGCAGCCAGGTGGTTTTACGGCGGTTTGGAACTTTGGTGGCCAGACCAACACTAAGCAATCACCTACGACTAAGCCAGGTAATGCAGGTGGAAAAAGGATTATCTAATGGCTAACAATATCGCATTTCAGGCGATGGGTAAGACGTATAAAGCAAACGTCACAACCTCAAGCCAGACCATTACGATTACGGCTGACAGTCCTGTCAATCAGATTTGTGTGGCCAACCATCAGCCTACTGGTGCAACAGGATACCCTGTCTATTTCACTGTAAGCGCATTGTCAAACGTAACTGCTACAGTACCCGTTGCTGGTACACCGTCGTATTGCTTGGTGAGCGTGCCTGGCACAATCAAAGTGTTTACTGTGCCGCAACAAGTTAGCCCAACCCAAAACTTGTACATTGCATTTATTGGCGAGGCTACATCTGAGTGCTACTTTACTCCTGGAGAAGGACTATGACGATCAAAGAGAAATTGCAGTCTGAGTTAGATACCGCCCGTGCAGAAGTTGCGCGTCTTGAGCAAAGTCTTGCTAACTTGCCCGCAGAGATTGAAACCCTTGCCGAAGAGGCTTGGGAACGGGTTACGGCGTTTTTTAAAGCGTTGTAATGGTTGATCGGTGGAAGAACAGACGCAGGATGGCGTGGTTATCCATGCTTGCCGGTCTGTTTTTTCCATTGCTTGTGCTTAGTTCCAACTCTGCAACGTTAGGCGCCATTGCAACACCGTTTTATCTGTTTGTGACAGGTGTAGTCGGTGCGTATATTGGTTTTGCAACAGTCGATGACAAGAACTTTAAGGATCAATAATGTTTCCATTGCCTAGTGTTTTATGGATGAAAATTGTTGCGGCTCTTGCGCTATGTGCCGCCATGTACTTCATGGGTTGGAATCACGAACACAAGAAGTTTGTAGAGTTTAGGGCGCAAGTTCAAGCCGCTGGTAAAGCGCAAGAGGCTAAGAACGCAGAGATTGTGAAACAACACGAACAGATCACTCAGGGGATTAAAGATGAGTATGAAGCGAAACTTGCTGCTGTTAATAACTATTATTCTGCCAGCGTGCAGCCAAATACCCGTAGCGGTAGTGTGTCCACCGCCGGCGCAACCACCGACAGAACTCTTGCAACCCCCGAGTACCGACTACTTGCTAGACAATGCGCTGCGACAACACTAGAGCTTGAAGAATTACAGAAATGGGTGAAAGCTAATGTTAAGTAATTGGCAAAAGTCATTTGAGTTGGTCTTAGACTCCGAAGGTGGGTTCACCACTGATCCTGATGACCGTGGCAACCTTATGCCGGATGGCCGCCCAGGCTGTACAAACCTTGGCGTGCCCATGATGACTTGGGAATTGTATGTTGAGCGCCAAGCAACAATTGATGAAATGAAGTCATTAACCAAAGAAGATGTTGAACCGCTCTACAAGCGTTTGTTTTGGGACAAGGTTTGGGGTGATAAACAATTTACAGGTGTTGACTACCTTCTGTTCGATTGTGCGGTGAACACTGGGGTGGCTCAGTGTGTGTTGTTCTTGCAACGTGCGGTGGGTGCCCAGCCGGATGGTCAACTAGGCCCACTCACTTATGCGGCAACGATTACGCACGATCCTAAAGATTTGATTGAACAATTTAGTCAGCAGAAGATAAACTTCTACAAAGGGTTGAACAACCCTAGGTATGAGAAAGGGTGGCTTAATCGAGTTGCCCATGTCAAAGACGCAGCACTTATTATGGTGAGATAAATGGCTAAGAATCCTAATCTTTCTGTTGGTAGGGGTGAGAAGTTACCCGCATCAAGGGGGGCGGGATTAACGGCTAAAGGTCGAGCCAAGACCAATCGTGCAACAGGCAGCAAACTCAAAGCACCAACAAAAGACCCAAAGAGTCCACGCCATAAGTCGTTTTGTGCAAGATCAAAGTCATGGAAAGGTGAGCGTGGCAAAGCAGCTCGCCGCAGATGGGGGTGTAGAAGATGAAAGACGGTTTGTATGCCAACATTCACCGCAAACGTGCACGGATCAAGAAAGGCTCTGGCGAGCGCATGAGAAAGCCTGGTAGTAAAGGTGCGCCTACTGCTAAAGCCTTTAAGAAGAGCAAGCGCACCGCGAAGCGTTAGAGTTTACGCAATCCTAGTTGGTAACCCAATAAAACTAACTTGTTCTGCTCTGAGAAGATTGTTGTGAAATAATCAATGCCAAGTTTAGGGCGGTGTAGCAGCCCTGGCATATCAGCCCACAGGTAATCATCAAACAGCATGATGCCTCCCTTCTTGAGTAATCCCCAAGCCATGCAAGCGTCTGTCATTACGTCATAGGCGGTGTGGCTGCCATCGACGTAAATGAAATCAAACTTAGACTCTTCTGCAATAAGTTGAGCAAGCATTTCGTAGCTTGTACCTATGTAGGGGAAAACGTGTTGGCCTGAGAGCTTGACTTCATCAACGTTAGCTTGCCAAATCTCATACATATTGTCTAGCTTAACGTTTGTGTGCTCTTCCGAGCCTTTAAACGTGTCTACAACAATAATTTGACCGTTAGGCGATAGCATATTCTCAAGCATCCAACAGGTTGCCCTGCCTTCAAAACATCCTATCTCTAAGATGCTATTGCATTCTGGCAACCTATTTTTTATAGCTTTAAAGTTCACCACGTTGTGTGTAAACCAGTCTTGTGTGAAGTTTGTCATGGTGCGGGGATCAACCTTCCCTCAAAGGCGTAGGTGCCAACGTGGGTGAGAACAGCCCAAGGTGCTGCCCAGATTTGACCACCAATCTTGCGATAAATCGCGCAAAAATGATAGTCCTCAGACAATAGGCGGCCTGTTTCTTCTTCAATCGAAGTCGCAAAGTATTCATGAATCTTGTCACGGGCCTGCATGGTGTTGCCTAGATCGTGCACGTCATTGAAATAATGCGGTACATGAGGCTCTAGCGCTTCGAACACTTCACGTTTAATGAGCAAGTAACCCGTACCTGCGTTCATAATTTCAACAGGCTGATCGACTGGTACGGTGACTTCGGCTGCATAACCTACCAGGTTCACCACAAACGATCCGGTGTGGTGTTTCAGCATATCGTTGGCAATACCGTTATCCATTGCACGTTTGACCGTGTTCCAGTTGATCTCTTTCTTGGGATAGATACCACCGATCACGTTCTTATCGGCCTGAACCATCTTAACAATGTCAGCAGGATTAAAACCAATATCAGAATCAATAAACATAAGGTGCGTGCAGTCTGACTTCAGGAAAGCGTTAGCCAGAGCGTTACGCGCGCGAGTAATGAGCGATTCATTAAACATAAACGTAAACATCGACTCGATGCCAGCCTCCTTAAGTGTTGCAGGAAGGTTGAGCAGCGACTGCGTGTAGAAACCCGCGCACTGGCCACCGTACATAGGGGTGGCGATGAGTATTTTAGGACTAGACATTTGTATAACCTTATTGGTTGATTAAACTTCTTCTATGCGTGGTACTTCATTGGTGACGATCACTATGCAACCGCCACCGCCCTTCTTTACAAGACCCCTGTGGCAAGTCACAGTTGATACCTGTGCATCATTGTCAAACAGTCCTGCGTCTTGCAACGCATCGAGAATAGGCTTGATCGAGTTATCAATATCCATCAAGCGTGCATCCCGTGGTCTGATGACAATATCAACTTCTACTCCCGCCCCACCAAAAGATTCTAATTGGTGCAGTGCAACATACTCTTGTACCGCTAGTTTAAAGTCACGCCCTCGCTTGGATACAAACCTGCGATGGCCACTAGCAATCCAGTAGTTGTTAATGCTTGGCGGGTACGGCAGATGTAGAACGTGTCGCATCAGAATGGTACCGAATCATCATCATCAAATGATTTGACCTCGCGCGGATAGGTGCCGGCGTGCTCCTCTTTCTTTGCGGCTGCCAACTTCTCGCGCCACTGTGGGTCGGGCACAAAGGTGTCTTCAGCAAGGCTGATGAGTTGGCCCACCGCTGATTGTTTAGTCCACCCTGTGAACTTGAGGGTGTCACCCACCTTGTAGTCTTTGGTTACTAAGAGCTGACCCTTCCAGTCGGGGTGTCGCTCAGTAGTCTTCTTATTGTTTTGAAACATAACACCTTTGCCAGGGGTTGGAATGTGGTTAGTCATTGTGTTTCTCCTGCGGTTGCGATCATGCGGTTAAGTACGGTTTTCTGGATTTCAGTCATCTTGTCAATAAAATCTTGATTGGCACGGGCGAGAGCCTTACATTTCTCAAACCTCTCCCCCGCATCAAGTTTTTTCGATTTCCCGATTCTGTCGCACAAATTACCGAATTCACGAATAAAGTCTTCATTGTCATAGACGTATTGGTGCGGTTTATCGGTGCCTGGCACATAGAGCGGCAACTCAGGTGGCGCAACATCACCATAATTGGCTTCAGGAGCGTCTAAAACGTCCCCTAGCACGACTTCACCATCCTGCGTGATAGTTGGTATAGGTTCAGGCTGAATACGCCCCATATCGCGTGTTTTTACGGGTTCAAAGTCTTGGACTTCTTCGGGCGAGTAGAATCCGGTAACAGAGCCTGGGTAAACTGATCGAATGCCTTCGCTAATGCAGCGTGATCTGAGCATAGCTCGTGGAAATTTTTGCCACCCACTGCCTGGTTTAACAAGACCAATCGATCTCGCTTGTTCAATAGTCCAAGTGACACTAAGAGTTCCACCATTCGGATGGCTAAAAGTCCCTGTGACACGTTCATCTGTATACACCTCCCAGTTAACTTTACCGCCAGCGGCTTGAAATCTAGCCATCATTGCATCAGCTTTGAGCGCAGGACGGCCTTGAATAACGTGATAATCCCTCGCCGCGGTGGCGAATGCGTGTCCTTCAGCCTGTGCGACCATGCCAAGTGCTAACACCTGATTAATGTCTGTTAGGCCGAATAGTCGGCTATCTGCAATGGCCTTGGCCATCTGTTGCATATCTGCAAAAGGTACGATATTGCTCATGTGCTCTCCATAATTCTTTTCTTCATTGCTTTAATAGTTCCATTCCAATGATCTTTCATAGAACCTGGAGTAGTAGGTGTGTCATCAATGCAATCGTGCAAAAGGTCTAAAATACGTCCCTTTTCAAAACTTTTACCATCTTCGCAGCCTAGTTCATAAGCCTCTTGCACCTGACGGTTTAATTCATTTAATGCTGTGTATTGTTCAACATCATTCATTTTTATCCCCTTATTTAATTAAGAAACGGCGTGAGCCGGCTGATTCAATGACGAACTGCTTATAAATGTCTGGCATAGCGGCCTTAAACAACTCTGCTGAGAACCGTGCACTAGACTTAGATGACTTCCAACTCACTAACGTCGAGCCATCAATACTTCTGATTTCTTCGTTATCAGTCATGTAATTACGAATCTGCACTTCCCAGCCTTCGTAAACGGCCTCCAGTTCCTTTATTTTGCCTTTGAGTACCTTTAGTTGTTCGATAGCGTGTTCAACGTCCTGAGTGGCTGTAATCACGCCAGCGGTGGATACTGGATAGACCAGTTTAGTTTGATCGACTGTTTCAGGTGTTGGCAGCGTACCTAACTTAACGTGCGACCAATTGACGGCCATCTTTTGGATAAGGTCTGTCTTTTCTTGTTCCGAAATGTCGAAGACATAGTGCTTAAACTCTTGGCCGCCGAATAAGACTGCAAAACAGACTTTGTTGACGTTGTGCACCGCTGCTTCGTGAACCAACTGTGCATAATCCGCTGGCGGGATGCGACCTTGCTCAAAGTCGTATTTGTTGCGTGTAGCGGCGTTGTAGTTCTTGGCTTCAACCAGGATTGATCCATCAGCCGTAATCCCGTCAAAATGAGAGCGAAACCAACTTTCAGTAGGATGAGTAAGCATATAGTCAGCATCTTTGACTTCCACCTTCATAGCGTTCTGTGCCAAGCGTAAGATGGTTGGCTGCATCACATGGCCCATCTGCACGGCTTCGATCTCAGACAAGTCTGGCGCGTCTTGTTTGCCTTGCTTGATGAGGATTTGGTCAATAGCACGGCCATTTACTGCTTGCCTGGTATCACTCGCCCACCAGGCTGCATTGCGTACGGATGGTTCGAAATCGTCTCTATCGTTCATTTGCTTGCTCCAATATGTATTGCGCCACTATTTTTCCGTCAGGAAGAATAAGTGCCTTGGTTTTAATGTCGTGGCCTTGTTCGCGTAATTCTTTGATCCTAGCGGCTAGTCTGAAACATCCGCACCCCTCTAAAGCCTCTATGGCCGTGAGGGGGCGTTGCTCCAGAGCCTGTAAAATCCATTGGCTCTGGGACATGGTTATTCCTTTGGTTCAAAGTATTTGGCTTTTTTACCGCAGCCGACATAATCCCAACCACGCTCACTTTCAGCAAAGGTTGCCGCAAATTTGACTAGGCCGGTGACAAGTGAGATTCCATCTGGGCGATGACACTTGATGTCTTTGAGATGTTTGCAATTGATGCAAAGTTTGATTTCCTGCTGAACTTCTGTGACCTGATCCATCTTATACCCCTTATGTTTGACCTGATTGAGTTGAACTACACACACACTATACATCAAATAATCAACTAACACACAACTATTTATTGATTTGTTGTATTTTTGTCTTTCAGCTTGGCTTCAACAACATCGTACATTTGTCTTTCGGTCAGATCATTAAACTCAGCTTGCATAAAGATTTCGGTTTTCTCATCATCCGTCAGCCCGACCCACAGCTTTTTAATATATGACAACTGCCCGTCTTTTATTTGAATCATTTGTGGCTCTTGCTCAGGCTTGGCTAATGCTTCTTTAAGTGCTTCAATAGCTTTGTCCGTATGGGTAATCGGTCTAGTTTGCATCGTGTGGTACTCCAAAGCATCTAACGCTTGCTGCATGATTGCTCGGCTCATTTTCTACCCCTGTAAGCGTTAACAAAAAACTCAGCGGCTTCGTTTTCACTTAAGTTCTGCCAATGATAAGACCCGTTACATGCAAGTTGAATACACAAGCCTTCATCGTTATCAGTAAACGAAACGACAGGCTCAGGCTTGGCTAACTCTTGTTGCAACTCACGGGCTGCGGCGAGGGCTACACTAGCTTGGCAAAGGTTGTATTCGGTGTTGCATCTATCGCCGCACATTCCCTCAAGCGCATCAATAATTAAATCAATCTTGTTCATGTTTCATCCTTAAAAAAAGTAACTGACTTTGCGAAATATAACTTTGCGGTTGTGCGATTTCATAAACACGCCCAGCTCAGGGAAATACCAGAACTGTTTACGGTAATAGCGCATTTTCATTTCGCCACCTCTTCAATCGCATCCATCATTTCATTGCTGATGCCGCACATCCAACCTGTGTCTGACGGGTGAAAGCGCAAAATGTAATTGTCGCCAATCAAGACTTCTCTGAACGCTCTAGGCAGTTCAGGCTTGGCTAACTCTGCTTCAAGTGCTCTTGCCGCTGTGATAACAAGGTCTTCATCAAACGCCCTGTATCCATCGTATTCACTGCCATAGTCAAAATTGCAAGTCTTCAAGGCATCCAACGCTTGCTGCATAATTTCACGGCTCATTTCGTCACCTCGTCTAGTGCGTAAAGTTTTGTTCCAAGCGGAACGCTCTCGCCCCATTGAACTTCAATGATTCCGTTTATAGGGTTGCGGATAGCCACAGGCTTCAACGATTTCAACTCACGGGCTGCGGCTAGGGCTTTCTCATACTCATCAAAACATTGCCAACCGTCTTTTGCTTTTTGAAGCGCATCAATAATTAAATCAATCTTGTTCATATCTATCCCCTAGTTAAAATTAAATACCCATGTACTGCCCTATCTCTTCCCGAAAACCCCCCTACCCCACGACAGGATAAGTGAGTATCGGCTCTTCCCCCATTACGGGATACGCATGGTAACCATCGGCTACACCCCTGGGCTTGCGTATTCAACCAGCCCCACGGATTGTTACGGATTTGCACCGGCTCATATGACATCTATGGCTTACCGTGTAACCCTTTTCTCGATAGCCACCAGGATGGGTGCATTGTTAACGCAATCGGCACGGTTAACGTAGAGGACATAAAAAAACCCGTTTTACTCAGCATCTTGGTAGAAACCCCTTCACGGGGCAAGACACTGAATGAAACGGGCTTTGATCTGTTGTTTTCTACGACAACAGCACAACTATATCATAGGTTTTTATTTAAGCAAACCCCATGCTGTTCTTGCCACTTCTGGTACTTGTCCATTTCCAATGGCTTTAAGTCTGTCCACCCTAGCGGCCACCCCATTAGCCACTCTACCCACGTTGGGTTCAACGTCCCACCAATGTCTTCTTTTTTCTCCATCATTATCGCATTGGGTAATTGCCCCGTATGTGCTTGTTTGCCTTGAAGCAGCTTCTCTTGAGTCGTTTTGAATGAATTTGCACCCTTGTAATCCCGTGTTGCAGGTGTAGGCCACAACTTGACTTTCGTTGGCAAATCCAGCTCTTGACCCGTGTTGCTCCTGCCGCTGCTCCCCTTGTGATCCCGTGCTTGAGGTGTCGGCCATATCGGTATCTTGCCGTACACAACCTGCTCCCGTAGGTTCATTGACGCATAACTGCGACCTGGGCGAGACTTGTTGTTGTACTCCATAATTCGATCTAACTTCTTGGGTGCTAATCCTTCCAAAGTGTTTGGAGTTGCCCATTCCAGACGTTTCTTGAGTGCTTTCCGACTGTTGCTGCCTCCATCCATCCCCGTGCTGCATGGTGTATGAAAGAAAGTGTCGTTGTTTGGCTCTGATCCAAATTCTTTCACGCTTATGGTTTGCACCAACGTCTGCTGCGGATACAACGCCCCATCTTGCATCAAACCCCAGCGCGGCAAGGTCAGCGAGAACGACATCGAGTCCTCTAGTAACGAGCATTGGGCTGTTTTCCACATAGACGTACTGTGGTCGTACTTCGCCAATGATGCGCGCCATGTGTTTCCACATTGAGGATCGGCTGCCTGTAATTCCTGCACCTTTTCCTGCTGCGCTAATGTCCTGGCATGGAAATCCGCCAGATACAACGTCAACAATTCCTCGCCACGGGTTTCCGTCAAAGGTCTGAACATCATCCCAAATCGGGAAAGGCGGGAGAATTTTGTCATTTTGTCTGGCGCACAATACGCTTGCTGGGTAGGGTTCCCACTCGACTGCACAGACTGTTCGCCATCCAAGCAAGTGTCCCCCAAGTATTCCTCCACCAGCGCCTGCGAAAAGAGCCAACTCATTCACGATTCCCCCTTTGGGTCTGGGCTAACACTTGGGCGCGGTGTTCTCTGAAAGTCTTCCGAATATCGGTAGCTTCACTTTTGACATACTTCCAATCTGGATCAAGCAATCCAAACCGTGGGCGAGGTTCAACGGCGGCCTCAATCCCCAAGTCATCGGCATACACCTCACCTTGCAACACGCGCGCGGGGGATTTTTCTTCTATATGTGTGCGCTTGTACCACCTCACACACAACGCACCAAAGCCAATAACCGCCAGGACGGCGTAAAAGATAAAAATATAATCATAAATATTCATGTTTATTCATCCTTGAAATAAGCGTTTTAAGACGTTAACGCCAGAATTGATACTTGGATAACTAAGACGATAAAAAAGGGCTGCAATAGCCCTTTAAATCGATTCTAGAGCGACTTTATATAAAAAGACACAAGATAAAAGCCACTGCCATAAGTACCAAAGCAATAGCATCATTGAATAATTGTTTGTTTGTCATACTGTCACCTCTTCCAGTTTGGCGGCTAATTCTTTGAGTGTGCGTGCTCTTACTTGAACCTTTGCATACGCTTGGTTTGCAACATATTCTTTTTTTACTTTAGTGATGTGGTATTCCTTACCGTTTGCGTAACCGTTATAGTCGCAGACATATAGGAAATCCTTTGCTCGTTCGATGATTACCATAGCTGACCCCTTAGAATGATGAGCAGTAGACGATTGTGTCGTTATGGGTGACGCCAACGACCTGAGTATTGTTGTAGAGGTAATCAAGTACGGCTCGCTGAACCTGGTCGTCCTGCAAGCCCTCAATGTCTATTGAGTAGCTATTAACAATCTCTTCCGGTGTTGACTCTGCATACTCACAGCACAGCTCAATTACATCTAAGTCGTATGAAGAATCAATTTCTTCTAGATACTCAAACAATAAGCCAAGAGCCTCATAACTGAACTGTGACTGTCTGCGGCATTGAGCAAAGGCAGTACGAAAGTCTGAGAGTTGTACGTTTTGAATCATGGTCTAGCTCCTAATAAGTTACCTGATTGATTGAGATATTACAAGTGTTAGTATACATGATTAATTGATGTATACAAGTATTAGTGCAATATATTTTATAGGGACTTACCCTAATAAGTAATACTTAGTGTCGTTGTATATATAGATACTTATTAATTATTCTAATTATTATAAGGGACATAGTAACCTAGTTATCTATAGTTATCAACCAGCGACCCGAGCGAAGCAAAGGGCAATAGTTGGAAAGTATGCAACCCTCTACCCTCTACGCGTAGGGGCCAATGGGCCACTACTATATACATAACCGGATACATCAATACCCTGACGCCATAGCCGCACTCTACTTGGACTTGGGACTCGATCGCATTCGCTAGACGCGCATACTCTAGACGCGACAGCCAGGCACCTCGATGCAGCGTGGACGGTGATGGGCGGGGAGGGCGGCTGGAGGGTGCACCTTTCCTTTCCCCCCCCAAAGAAAAATAGCCTTTTCCGCAACATCTGCTATTATTTGTGTATTGCGTTATGGGGTTAGGTGATGATACAAGTAGATAAAGATATACCGGTGCCGACTAGGCGAACACGGACGTTATATCCGTATGAGTCGATGGAGGTTGGTGATAGTTTCTTTCTTGAGGATATGCCGTTGCAGCAGGTGTGTAACTCAAACCTGAGGGCTGCCAAGCGGTACGGTAAGAAGTTTGTAGCCAGGACTGAAGACGGGGGGGTGAGGGTATGGAGGATCGTTTGAATGACTTGTTGGATAAGTTGATGTTGGTTCATCTGGAGAAGGTATTAGACCTATTAGAGGATGAAGACAATGATGAAGACGCAGAGGTGTATGAGGCGGCTAAGAAGTTGTTTGTTTACTTTGGAGGTGAATTAGATGAGTATTAATGTGAACGGTGCAGAGGTGATTGAGGAGTTGATCCAGACGGCTGAAGAGGCTGCGAGGAAACAGTACCTTGATCGTGTGTGGTCGATGAACAAGACTGAGATGTTTGGTGAGTTAATGCGTGTGCACACTGAGAGCAATCGGTTATTGCTGGTGGCTCAGACGCAGATACAGGCGCTACACGAGCAGATCTTGAAGTATGGCAACCCAGTGCACTAGGGAACTGTACAAAAGCCGTGTAGACCTTATGGTGCAGATGCAGCGTGCTTTAGCTTGCCGAACCAAGAAGCAAAAGATTAAGCTCGCACGCGAGTGGAAAGAGAAATACTCTGAGAATATGTACAAAGAGTTGATTGCGTGTGCGAGAGATAATCGTGTACGCGCAAACATTGCAAACTGGGAAAATGATGGCCGCATTTAATCTGCAACAGTTTTACAACTTCTGTAAGCAGCTCAAGATTGAAACCAAAGAGCAGGGCTTACGCAAGATGGATAACTTGCTTGGCACCCAGAAGTATGTGATGAGTGAGATTGCCAAAGGACTAGAAGAGGATGTTCACTTCTTTACGATTCTCAAAGGCCGCCAGTTAGGGATTACTACAATCTCGCTTGCGCTTGACCTGTACTGGCACTTTATCAACCCAGGTCTTCAGGGGACGCTCACAACCGATACTGAAGAGAATCGGGATATGTTTCGTTCTACCTTGTCGATGTACATGGAAGGCTTACCGAAAGAATACAAGATACCTGTGATTGCACATAACCGCACACAGATGAGCCTGAAGAACCGCTCTCGTTTGTTTTATCAGGTGGCAGGAACAAGAAGTAAGGGGACGCTTGGCCGTGGAAAAGCAATCACATTCCTACATGGGACTGAAACTTCATCATGGGGTGACGAGGAAGGACTTGCCTCACTACTGGCGTCTTTGGCTGAAACCAACCCAATGCGGATGTATATCTTTGAATCTACTGCCCGTGGATTTAATATGTTCCACGATATGTATACCACTAGTAAAAGAGCACGCACGCAGCGCGCCATTTTTTGTGGCTGGTGGCGCAATGAACTGTATTCACTGGACCCTGAAGGTCAGACATACAAAGTGTATTGGGATGGCAGACTGACAGGTGAAGAAAAAGAATGGGTGCGTGACATTAAAAAACTCTATGGTGTTGAGATCAACTCGCGCCAGATTGCGTGGTGGCGTTGGAAACTCCTTGAAGGTATCAAGGATGACTCTTTAATGTACCAAGAGTTTCCACCAACTGAAGACTACGCTTTTGTTATGACCGGTACGTCTTACTTTTCTAATGCAAGGTGCACAGATGCCGCTAAGATTGCCAAGAAAACAACCTGCGACTACTACCGCTACTCCTTTGGTGCAAACTTTCAAGACACCAACGTGCTCAAATCCACCGAACGTCTTGCCTCACTTAAGGTCTGGGAGGAACCACTCGATACTGCTTACTACGTTATCGGTGCTGATCCTGCCTATGGTTCTAGCGATTGGGCTGATCGGTTTTGCATACAAGTCTATCGAGCCTACTCCGACGGTTTGGAGCAGGTCGCGGCGTTTGCCACCAGTGAAATGAACACCTATCAATTTGCGTGGGTGATTGCTCACTTAGCCGGTGCCTACAAGAACTCTACGCTTAATCTTGAAGTCAATGGACCAGGTCAAGCCGTCATTAACGAACTCCGTAATCTCAAGCGCCTAGCTGCCAACATGGGTAACTCGATGGGGGCGTCTTTGATGAACGTCTATGCGTCGATGACCAACTACATTTGGAGAAAGAACGATTCTCTAGGCGGGATGTCTTCTAGCATGGGCTGGCTGACCACCTCGGCTACCAAAGAACGGATGCTGTCGTACATGAAAGATTATTTTGAGCGCAGCATGATGGATATTTTGGATATGGATACCATTGAAGAGATGAAGACCGTGGTGCGTGATGGCGGGGCGATTGAAGCCTCTGGGCGCAACAAAGATGATCGCGTCATTGCGAGTGCTTTGGCCGCTGCTGCTTTTGCCGAACAGGTGCAACCTCAGTTGATTGGGCGCAAGATTAGCCGCATAGTATCCAAGGTTGAACAAAACTTTACCTCTGAACAACTCGCTGTCGGGCGTAACGTTAGCGATTATTTAAAGAAGATCGGTGTCTATGGTTCCGAAAACGTACCACTCTAAAGCTGAATTACTGAAAATAATTCACAGATTCTTGTCTGATAAAGACCGTGGCATTAGCATTAAATTGTTTGCCGAACTTTGCGGTATAGATCAAAAATACATAGAACGTGTCTTTCTCTTGCAAACCCATCCTTTAAGCGAATACGTTCAGCGACGGGTGAGCAAAGGTTGGGATGAGTGGCGCGGTGGCCATGTGGCGATTATGAAGAACCAAGACAATACAAAGTTTGTGCAGTACCGCAAGACCCCTAAGTCTTTAGCAATGCGCGGCTATGGACTACAAGTGGTTGGGGGCGAGATCAAGTTAAAACTTGGGATCAAGAACCGCGCAGACTATTCAGACACACTTGCAGACCAGTTAGGGGATTAATATGTCACGCATACTACGCGATTACAAATGTCAAGAACACGGTTTCTTTGAAGGTTATGAGGCCGTTTGTCCAAAGGGGTGTACCGATTATGTTCTCCAAGTTTTTCTCCAGGCTCCTGGGTTTAAAAGCGATAAAAGTAAAGCCGCCGACAAGCAACTCAAGCAACTCGCCAACGAATTCGGAATGTCAGACATCAAGTCCACCCGCCCAGGTGAAAACCAAGCCGGTTACCTCACCCGTAACAACAAGTTCAGCGAAAAAGAGTACGCCGAAGCCGAAAAGTACGCCACGCCCAAAAAGCGCGGCCGCCCCCGCAAAGACTCCCAAAACCAACCTCAACCGCAAGCGGACGCGCCGCGCGAAGCCCGTCCTGGTGATGCCGCAATCTGGGGGGGCGGGTTCCAAGGGATGAATATGCAATCTGTGCTTGCCGGACAGTTTGGTAAATCTGTAAACGGCGAATCTGTGGGCTTGACACCGCGTGCCGCAGGGATCAATAATGGGCCTGTAGTCCACCCTCAAGGTACAATGCGTGACCCTGATAACTTGCAGATCAAAAAATGAGAATCCCATCATCACCTAATGAACGCGAGGATTTCTACTTAGACCTAATGCAGAAGTGCATGGTGTCTAGAGAAGAGCGCAAAGGTGATTATGCGATCAATCGTGCATACTACTTGTTTGGCGCGGGGCCGGAAGAGCCTCCCGCCTACTTTAACAAAGTCAATCCGCACCTTGACCAACTCACATCCTTCTTGTATTCCGCAGAAAGCACCCGCTTTAGTATCGCGTTGGGTGCTGCGGTCAAGCACGAAGAACACCGCAAGACACCTAGCCTTACGTTGGCACTTAACGACGAATGGCTAAACAGCAATGCTGACCAAGTATTTTCAACAGCATTGACTTGGGCGCTGGTCTACAACACCACCTTTGTCAAACTGGTTTACAACAACGGGATTCACCCGTACATGATTGAACCAAGCGCGATGGGTGTGCTGCGCGAGGACTTGCCTTATACCAACCGGCAAGAAGCTATTTGCCAACGGTACTACATTACAAAGTCTGAACTTTACTCACGCCTGTATTCGCATCCCAAGCGCGAAGCTATTGTCAAGCGCGTGACCACCGGCATCAAAGTATCTGAGTCTGACATCCCCGATGCAGTCAATCGGATTGTGCTTTCTCAAAGCAATCCCACCATGTATGGTCAAGTCAACATGGATTTGTACGGCCAAAACCGTTACAAAGCGCGTATTGCAGAAGATACCGTTGAGATGCACGAGCTGTGGGTGTGGAACGATGACACAATGGACTATCAGGTTGTTACTATGGCTAGTCCCGACGTCATTGTCTATGACCGCCCAGGCGCATCGTTGTTCTTAAAAGGCGAATGCCCATTCACGCAACTCTGCCCCAACCCGCTTTACGATTATTTTTGGGGTGCGTCTGAAGTTCAGAAGTTGCAATTGCTACAAGCCTTGCGTAATAACCGTATGGCTGAAGTCTTAGACTTGCTATCCAAACAAGTGAACCCGCCCACCGCATTGTCAGGCTTTACTGGCATATTGGATGAGAAGAACTTCTCTCTTAACCGTGCCGGTGGTTTGCTTGCAAGCGATATGCCAAACTCTAAGGTCGAGCGTCTTGCACCTGAGATGCCAAGCAATCTGTTTGAAGTCATTCACGAAATTGATGATATGTTTAGCGAAGTGTCGGGTATTAGCAACGTTTTATCCGGCAAAGGCGAGGCTGGTGTGCGTTCTACCGGCCACGCAAGTCAATTAGCCCGTTTAGGCTCAAGCCGCGCTAAGAAACGTGCACTTATCATTGAAGACAGCCTTGAAAAAGTTGCAACGTTGTATCTCAAGCTCATACAAGCTTATGATCCGACGCATTTTCAAGATACAGAAGGCGTTCCTTTTATTGCAGAACAATTTACTAAAGATTATGTAGTAAAAGTTGATGCACACTCGAATTCGCCAATCTTTACTGAAGATACCAAGCAATTGGCCTTCCAGTTGCACAAAGTCGGGGCAATTAGCAAAGAGTCGCTCATTGATCTGACAGAACCACCTATGAAACAGTTGTTAAAAGATCAACTTAAACAAATGGAAGCCAAACAGGCGGCTGCACCTAAACCAGAGGGTGGGCCTAAGCCTAAAGCGGTTCCAAAGGCGGCGTAATGGCAGATCAAGTACAACCTAAAGCAGATCAACCTAGGGTTTCTACTGAGTCCCTAAAAAGAGGTGAAAGTTCACCGAATTTGCAGTATCGTGTAAATGCAATTAAGTCACCCGAACGTACTTCTGGAAGAAAGAATTATGGTCGTGCGACTAGATAGAATACCTGTTCAGGGTATAGGGTTTGGCTGCCTTCCCTTAAATTTGGTGGCCGTCATTCTACAAGGAGTGCACTATGCGTAAAGCTCGCAAAGGCCGTAAATCACGCAAGTAATCATTAGGGGTTAAACCCTGTGATTATCGTGTAGCCGATAAGTCCTGCCGAGGGTCGGGAACAAAAAAAATAACTCCTCCTCTTGACAAACGCGTACAGAAGATTATTCTGTCGCAAATTACTTAGGAATTGATTATGGCTGTACCACCAGATCAGTTAATGAAGTTGATGGCAGGTCAAAAAGACAAAGCCACACCTGGAGGCTTGCCCCCGCCCGCTGATAACACAATGGGAATGTCTGATGGTGCAACGCCTCCGATGGGTGCACCCATGTCAACTCCCGAACCTAAGATGGGAAACCGTGAAGCCTCGATGATTAATCTTGGCATGGCGCAAGATATGCTTGAACAAGCCTTGCCAGCCATTGGTTCACAAACGCCTGAAGGCGAGAAGATCATTGCAGCTATCCGCGCTATCACTGGTGTGATCGGGCCGCGCAAAGCAAAGACTGGCGAACTTCAACAGTCAGAAATTTTGCAACTCTTGCAAAACCTGCCACAGGCTGGCGGTATGTCACCGCAGATGCAAGCAATGAACAAAGCACCTTTAGTACCTGGATTGCCACCTGGCGGCACACAACCGTTGCCACCCGTGGGCGGCCCTGCTTCTACCCCTCCTCCTCCACCTCCCCCAGGCGGTGCCGGTGGACTTCCTCCCCCTCCAGGCGGCGGTATGCCGCCCCCAATGTAAAGGAATCAACATGGATTTGTTTAAACCACGCGGCGCATCAAGCCCACGCAACCCCACTGATAACAACCAAAAAAATGGTCAGATTATCAATACACCACGTTACTCACAATTTGGCGGCTTAACCTCCGCACCAAAAGCCGGATACAAAAACATGATGACCATGTCGCGTCCTGGCGATACCAAAAAAGTTATTTAATCGAAGTTAGGGGATAGCCATGAGTTTAGAAGACATTTCACTAGAACAGCGCGACCAACTCGCAATGCTGATGAAAGACCTATCAGACAATCCAACCACACGGAAAGAAACTCTGAAACTGGTCAAGCAATTGCGTCCAAGTATGTCGGTGCCTGAGTTGGATTTGGAAGAAAAAACAAATTCTGCTTTGGAACAGATGCGCGCTGAGAATGAAAAGATTCGCGGCGAACTCATGGAAGCCCGTCAATTAGAGTCGCTTGAGAAAAAGCGTGCAAAACTGATTGCAAACGGCAAAGCCCGTAACGACGAAGACATTAAAGAAATCGAGAAAGTGATGCTTGAGAAACGTATTCCAGATCACGAAACAGCGGCTGAGTATTGGGATTGGATGAAACAATCCGCAGAACCCACGCCTACTGGATACAACCCAAGCGCACTTGGCAAGTTTGATTTATCGAAGTACATGAAGAATCCAATCGGTGCAGCACGCAACGAGGCAGCGGCAGCCCTAAACGAGCTACGCGGAAATCGTCGGCCAATTGGAATTTAAGTGGCAGTTCTAGGGGATAAGTTTGTTGGGCGGCTTATGCCGTTTGTTAATTCAGGAGATTAATTATGCCTATTGGCGGCGGAATTCTACCTGCAAGTGGCTCAAGTCAGTACAACGAACTGACCTACGTTACGCGCAGAGCGTTTATACCCAAGCTGGTTGTTCAGCTTTACAACTCAACCCCCCTTATGGCTGCTTTGATTGCAAACAGTCAGCAAGCATCAGGCGGTGTGAGCCAAGTCACAGTCCCAGTTCAGGGCGCACAATTCGTTAATGCACAGTGGTCTGATTACTCTGGTTCATTTAACCAGCCATCAGTTCAGCAAGGTGCGTTTAACGCTGAGTTCAACCTTAAACTGATGATTGCTCCAGTACCATTCTTAGGGATGGAAGGTGCGGTTCAGCAAGACTACGCAATTATTCCTCTGATCGAAGCGCGTATGAATGACGCGACTAACGTGATGATGGATGCAATGGCTACAGCCTTGTACACCAACTACACCAACACCCAACAGTTTATTGGTTTGCCTGGTGCAATTGATGACGGTACTAACCTAACGACTTACGGTAACATCAACCGTTCGACCTACACTTGGTGGAAGTCAAAAGTCTATGCAGCCGGTAACGTCAACCCAACCCGTCAAAACATCCTCCAGTACATTTCAGGCACCGTGAAGAACGGCGCAGAAGTGCCTACGTTTGGTGTGTGCGGTTTTGGTACATGGACATTGCTTGCTCAAGACTACGTTGGTCAAGAACAGTATGTCATTACCCCAGGCCACGGATTTGATGGCGATAACAACGGCCCACAAGCAGCGTTTCGCGCTTTGATGGTTGCCGGTGTGCCAATCTATCCCGATCCATATTGCCCAGAAGGCACGGTCTATTTCATCAACAGCAATTACCTCTCACTGTACATCCATGAGCAAGGCTCATTTGTGTTTACCGGCTTTGAGTCAACCTTGCCTAACTGGCAGATTGGTTACGTCGGTGCGGTGTTGATGATTGCGGAATTGGTTTCTACCAAGCCCAAGTCGATGACCCGTGTGTCTGGCTACAACTCAATCTCGATCTAAGGAGAACAGTCATGGCACTTGGTTTAAATAAAATCCTTATTTCAGGCGCAGGGGCAAACACTCCTGGTGCGTATCCACAGTTCACCACTCTGTCGGCTAACAACGCCACAGTGTTGGTTCCTGCCGGAACGTACTGGTTGTTCCCAACTGCGAACGTTACCATCGAAGCAGTGTCGGCTTACAACACCAATACCGCTTGCACCACACCCTCAACATGGTCAACCTTTATTGCAAACAATACTGGTTCGTTCTTTGTGTCTGACGGTGTAAATTTCCGTGCAAACGTTATTGTTGCAACTAACACTACGATTACCTTGGCTACAGTTAATGGTGGTCAGGCTGTTGGCAGCACCTTTACAAGTTAAGGAACAATAATGGCTAATCCAGATTCAGTCAGTCAGTATTACTTAGACAGTTTTGGAAATGGTCGTATTGGTGTCGTTCAAGCTACTCAATTAAACACGGCTGCAAATGCAACTATTGCTATTCCGTTGTTAAATGGTGGCTTGACTAACGCTGGCGCAACAGCGGGTTCTGGTTCAGTTATTGTTCGTCGCATTACGGTACAAAACCCAAGTGGTTCTGTATCGTCTGCTAACGTGTCGATCACGACAAGCAATGACGGTAACATTTCCAACGCTGTTGTTGCTAACGTGGTGTTAAGTAATTTGACGGCTGCCGGTAAATGGCAAGACCTGACGATTGCTGGTGCTTACGGTGCAAATACTGCTGTAACCGGTTTTCAAACACAAGCTCTTTATGTGAACATTAACACTGCAAGCGGTAACGCAAACACTGTTGATATTCGTGTTTATGGCGATGTAGTGAGTTTCTAAATGTCTTCAATATTTGTAATCAATCGTTCTGATAAAAAACTCAAAGACGGCTATGCCGGAGTGTTTTATGATTTTTTACCAAATCAAGTTGTAGAAGTACCGCTTGAGGTGGCGCAGCACGTTTTTGGTTACGGAATTGAAAACAAAGAACCTTTTCTGGCTAGGCTCGGATGGGTGAAGACCGCAAATGAATTAGATGAAGGCCTTGCGCGTTTATCTAAGTGGGAATTCCATACAGAGAAACCAAAAAAGAACGATTCGTTATCCCCGATCGTGGAGCCAGTACCCTTGCGGCCTGTCAGGGCTGCGGGGGGAAAAGTCCTCTCAGCAGCGTAAACGATGGAAAGTAAATGTCACAAACTTTATCCGGTTACATCACGGATGTTAGACGTTTGCTGCATGATGCCAATGCGAACTTTTACACGGATCAGCAGCTAACCGACTACATCAATTCCGCGCGTGAACGAACCGTGCGAGATACTGGTGCGTTACGCGCTATCCAAGTCACTCAAGTCCCGCCCCCTCCAGGCACAACAATCAATGGTGTTACTGCGACAAATCCTGTTGCATGGGCAGCCTCTACTGCATACAACTTAAATCAGTTTGTATTTTCAAACATTTTTGTGTATCAAGTGACCACAGCAGGTACAAGCGGCTCAACTGCGCCTCCGTACCCTGCAAGTAATCAAAATAACTACTCAAATTATCCACCGTCTACTGAATTCTTTAACGGTGGTGTTGGTTTGACCTATGTGTCTAACGTTGAGCAGATACCGTTCTCAACTTTGCCACAAGGACAGTACACGCTTGATATTTTGAATATCAACTTGTATTGGGGTAATACACGGGTGCCGTTGGACTATTTGGCGTGGTCTGATTTCAATGCACGGCTGCGGTTTTGGCAGAATTACATTGGACGGCCTCAAGCCTTTTCTGTGTACGGTCAAAACACAATTTACCTTGGCCCTGTACCCGATCAGGTCTATCAAATTGAGATGGATACGGTTATTTTGCCAACAGCATTAACCTTGGCCGCCCCTACAGTTGCAGATTCTATTCAAGACCCCTATACAACGTGTGTAAAGTTTTATGCAGCCTATTTGGCTAAGTATTACGAACAATCGTTTGGTGAATCGGAGATTTACAAGCAAGAGTATCTGAACCACGCAAGGTCTGTGCTAAACACAGTCTTTACGCGTCGTATTCCATCTCTTTATAGCAACATTAATTAGAAATGGCTGCGGCAGAGCAAAAAAAGTCGTATCAAGTTATCAAAACCTTTAGGGGTCTTGATACTCAGGCTAACCGCACGGCAATCAAAGAAGATGAATTTTCTTGGCTTGAAAACGCACAGCCTATTGGTTATGCAAACCTAAAAATTATTCCAAACTATTCAACCGTCAGCTCAAGCGGCAATACGGTTGTTTGGGCTAATACTGTCACAACATTATCTTCTGCAAACATTGAAATCAAAGATTATGTTGTTGCATTTCAAGCTGATGGTAGCGCCCAGTATTACAGCCCAACAGATGGATCAACAGGTAACGTAGCGGCAACAGGAACCTTTAGCGGCGCGGGTATGCAGGTCGCTCAATGGAAAAATGAACGCCTATTGATTCTTGATCCTGCTAAGGGTTACTACTCATGGGATGGTAACAACGTAGTCAATATTGGCTCGGTTGGTATTATTGCCGTGACTAACGGTGGTTCAGGCTATTTAAACGTTCCAACAGTGACCATTAGTGCCCCAAATGATACAAATGGTACGCAAGCAAACGCTGTAGCAACTGTTTTGTCAGGTGTCGTGCAAACCGTATCGTTAAATGACGGTGGTTCGGGATATTACGCTAATAGTGTGCCAACAGTTACGATTGCTGGCGGTGGTGGATCAGGTGCAACGGCTATTGCGGGTGTGATTACGTTTGCAACCGGCACGGCCTCGGCTGTTGTGGTATCGGGAGGTACGGGTTACACAAATGCAGCCAATACGGTGATTACGTTCTCAGGTGGGGGCGGAACAGGTGCTGCCGGTACTGCGGTGCTTAAAGGCGGTCAGATTCTTGAAGTCATTATCACAAACCCAGGCTCAGGCTACACCAACGCTGCAAACTTAGTTGTTACGGCCTCTGGTGGCGGCGGGACTGGCGCAGTCCTTAAAGGCATTGTTAATAGCGATACAAACGTTGGAATTGCGTCTTTTAGTGGTCGAGTGTGGATTGCCGCCGGCAGAACCATTTATTACAGCGCAGTAAACTCATACACCGACTTTACAAGCGTATCGGCGGGAAGTTTTGTCTTAACAGACGAAACCTTGCACGGAAACATTCAACAGATCCTTTCTGCGAACAATTTTTTGTATATCTTTGGTGATGACTCAATTAACGTGATTTCCAACGTTAATGTGAACACTAACGGTATTACGTTGTTTACAAACACCAACGTGTCGGCATCTGTTGGTTCTAAGCGGCCATACGCCATATTCCCGTATTTCCGTTCTGTGTTGTTTTTGAACGACTATGGCGTGTATGCGTTGGTGGGATCAACAACGTCTAAGCTCTCAGACCCGCTTGACGGCATATTCCCGAATATTGACTTCACATATCCGATTTACGCCGGACAAGTGTTGATTAACAACATTTTGTGCGCTGCATTTAACTTTAGATACTATGACGCGGTGTTTACGCAATCGTATCGGTATATACAGGCTGTGTTCTTTGAGAAAAAATGGTTTTTGACTTCTCAAGGCAATAACTTAGCGTACATCACATCTATCCCACTAGGCGGCAAGATTACGTTATTTGGTACGGATGGCACAACGCTGTATCAACTATATCAAAGTACAAGTGCTGCGATCACCAGTCGTATTCAGACCGCTTTGTTGCCAATGGGTGATCCTATTCGCACTAAGCAAGCATTGAAGATGGGTATTGAGGCAACAGCAACCAATACTAGCTCAATCACGATGAGCGCAACAATTGATTCTGAGTCAGGCTCAAGTCCACCGTATACGCTAACAAGCCTGGTGACTTGGATTAATAACAGTTTGCAAGTAATCCCTTGGGTGAACAACTCAAGCGTGCAAATTGGGTGGGGTCAGATTGGTTATGCGCTGTATAAGACTGACGCATCTCAGTATGGAAAATATCTCGGCATTACAGTAACATCATCTAACCCAGCGTTTACTGTGAATGGATTTGAATTTGAACACGAATTAAGAGTGAGGTTCTAAATGGCTGTCCCATATACTTTTGCTACGGCAACAACGTCTATTCCGCTATCCCAACTAGATAGTAATTTTGCGACAGCCATCACACTCGGTAACACGGCTGTTTATCTTGGCAACACCACAACATCGTTGGGCAACCTGACGGTAGTAAACACAACTGTTACCAATTACACCGAAACTTTGTATTCTGCGACAGGAAATACGACTGTTGCGTTGACAAACGGTACGCTTCAAAAAATTACAACGTCTGGTTCAACGACTATTACGCTGCCATCAAGTGTGAGTGGTAAGAGTTTCACAATTATTGTGTCGTATGCGGCTGCTGATACGTTGACATGGGCGGGTGGTAGTACGCTCAAGTGGGCGGGCGGTACAACTCCAACACCGACAAGTGCTACAGGAAAAATTGATATATTCAGTTTCTTTTGCGATGGCACAAATACCTATGGCATCACGAATGGGCAAAACTACTAATGGGCGCAGCAATTGATATAACCTCGCAACGATTTGGTCGTTTGACTGTGGTTAGCCGTGGAGCTAACAAAGGCAGACAATACGGTTGGAATTGTGTATGTGATTGTGGAAACACAACACATATTGCAGGTGTTTCATTGCGTACTGGATATACAAAATCTTGTGGATGTTTGCGTGTAGAAACAACTAGACAAAGACGTTCTAAGCACAAGATGACTAATACTTCAGAACATAACATTTGGTTAGCATTAAAAAAACGTTGTTATAGCAAAAACAATCCTGATTATTCAAGATACGGTGGTCGTGGAATTAAAGTTTGTGATCGTTGGATAAATTCATTTGAAAATTTTTATGCTGATATGGGAGAAAAACCATACGGCTGTTCAATTGATAGAATTGATTATGACGGTGACTACACGCCTGAAAATTGCAAATGGTCAACGAACATTGAACAAGCAAACAACAAATCTAACAATGCAAGATATGAATATGGTGATGAAAAACATACGATTGCAGAGTGGTCTAGGATTGCTGACATTCCATATACATTATTAAGCAGCAGATTAAAAAAAGGTATTAAGATGCCTTACGCTTTATACAACATAGACTATAGGTGTTCTAATGCTAAGTGCATCCAAATCCGGTAGTGCTAGTGGCGCATCAGGCTACAACCTCACACGCTCGTTGCGTACACGGGCAAGTGCGAGTGGGTATTTGAGCCGGATGCCTAGCTCTGCGGGGAATCAAAAAACATGGACATGGAGTGGTTGGGTTAAACGAGGAACTTTAGCCACCGCAGATTACCCTACTGTTTTTAGCGCAGCGCAAGATGTGGATAATTACAATGCGTTATCTTTTTATGACGCAGCAACAGGTTACTTATCATTTTTTTATGTTGTTGGCGGCATGGATAGTGTCCGAATTTCAACCACTCAAGTATTTCGTG